>Ga0209534_10000199_pt1 | contig 71817 bp, 80 predicted proteins | sample COG_07_FD_184751 | JGI IMG/M metagenome (GOLD analysis project Ga0209534, IMG submission 184751) | Pelagic Microbial community sample from North Sea - COGITO 998_met_07 (SPAdes) (version 2) | ecosystem: Environmental > Aquatic > Marine > Neritic zone/Coastal water | place: Helgoland, sampling...
GGAGCAATGGATTAGATCCGGCTACAATCGGATACATTGGATATCAAACAGAAGATTTAAATTCTTTTTCTTATAGTATTGATGAAAATCCAGCAACAATAGACCCAGATAGCCAAGGTGAAGTAAACGTTACAAATAACAGTGTTCCGTTAATTGGAGGGGCTGATGTTGCAATGGCAGCAACTTATAGTGCTCCAAACTACAATATATCAGGAACGGTACAGACCAGCAGTCAACCTATTTCTTCAGATAGCGGCGGTACAACATTCATCTTAAAAAGATTACCTCAAATAATTTATTTAGGTACTGAAGATTTATTCTGGCAAGATAAGGGAACTAATCAAGCAGCCCCAGTTTCAGTAACATATAGATTTATAGACGCAAATGAAGGAGCAGGTGGAATCCAAACGATTAACGAAGTAAAGAACGAATCTGAAGGATCAAGTTTTAGTTTTACAATTAACATACCAGTTGCTAGTGGATATCAATGGGATAGTTTACCAACAGTTTCATCAACAGACTCTGTAGTTTCAAGTGCAGTAGCTACAAACCCTTCGGGATCATTTCCAGCTTCTAGTATAAATGTAACTGTTAACGTTAGCGCGCAGCCGCAGGGTGGAACTGTAACATTAACTTATAACTCATCAACAAATTCTAGCGCAATAATTGCACGTACAAATACGTATATAATTAACAACGCTACAACTAGTGCTTGGTCAATAACACCTACTTCAGTAACTGTAACCGATACACCGGGAGATACTGTTCAAGTAGGTTTATTTAAAATGTCCGCCCCATCAGATCAATACTTTGATAAAAGTAAAACACCATCATTACCATTTACGTATATAGGTTCGAGTACCCAACGAGGATCCGATGTTACAATTTCGAGTTACTCATATCGAGATATAGATGATTTTATAGTTACTTCAAGTGATAACAATAAGGCATATAAATTATGGTTAAATATTAGTGATACTGATTTTGCAGATGCAAGTTCAGTTCCAGGAGGAACTACTGATGATACTACTATTAATATTGGTGGATTTAAGTTTTTTGATAATGCACCATATGTTGGATATACCACATCATGGACTGGTGGAAATAATTCATGGAATTCTTCAGGTAATTATTCTCAACATTATTCTACAACATCTAATAGAACTTGGAATATTGTAAATAATACAGAAGAACTTGTCAATATTAGATTAAGGGTAAGTGACGGATCCTCATCAGGGCCTAGCTTGTCTGCCGAAATAACTAATTTAAGTAGTAGCCAAAACCCTAAACCAAAATTAGCTGCCAACACTGGATCTACATCTCTTAATGGAGGAGGATCCTCTACAAGTTATAGTGCTAGTACATTTAGCATACCTGCTGGAAGTAATATTAATATTGAATGGAACTTATTAAGTGTACCAAATAATAACTGGTCGGCAGGCCTACAGTATTATACTGGAACTAATTCTCCAGGTTTAAATCAAGAAATGTTCTTAGGAGCTAAACAAGTTTAAAAATGATAAAAAATATATTAAATAACAAGACATTGTTGCGATTCATAGGAATCGCTATTGTCGTTTTATTAGTTTTAAAACAATGCAATCAAATCTCAAATCTTAAAGAAGATTTACAAAATACAGAAAAGATTGCAGATAGAAATTTTAATAACTATAAAGCTGCTCAAGATTCTATTAAAGTAGAACAGAGTAAGAATGGTCAATTAGTTTCTAGAATCGGTTCGTTTGAATACGATGTTGAAGTTTTAAAATCTGACAAGACTAATTTATTGAATAGATATAATAAAGTACTAAAAGAAAAAACAAAGCTTGAAAACATAAATACATTAATCTCAACTGATTTAACTATCAAAGATTCGATTTTAAATTCAAATGTTGCAGTTTCACAAAACAAAGATACTGTTACTTTTAATTTTAGTGACAATAAAAATTGGGATAAATATAATTACAGAGAGTTTAGCGGAGAACTGAAACTAACTAAATTAGATTCAATGTTTACTGTTAAATCCTCTAGGTTTGATTTTAATCAAGGCATTAGTTTAACGACAGCACTTGTTAAAGAAGAAGGAAGAGAAGTTTTAAGAATTACAACACCTTACCCTGGTTTAAATTTTACCTCAATTGAAAATATTAATATTGTTAATGATAGATTAAATCAAAGACAAAAGAAAAAAGCAGGTTGGTCAGTTGGAATCGGTTTCGGATACGGAATTAATTTAAACAATGATCAAGTAATTAGTACAGGACCTTCAATTGGTTTTGGTATTTATTACTCACCTAGCTGGTTAAAATTTTAAAATAATAAAAAGAAAATGGCACAATCATCAAAGTTCGCAAGATTAGACGAAGATATTCTATTAGAATTTATCTATAATGATCAAAGTGCGCCTGATTTAGCTGAAATCGAGAACGATGATAATGGTAGTCAGTTAAAGTACTTAAATACAGTTGCTGGTGATAACACTGCTCCTAGAATGTTAATTCATGAATTAGGATCAGATGTTGTTAACTTTACAGTTAATATAGCAAATGGATATATTTACATTAATAATTTCGCGGCAAGAGAACTACTTGTTAAAAATGGATTAACTTATAAATTTGATTTAAATGATCCAAGTATTAATAATGCAAATGGGTTCTATATTAATGGGGTTCAGCAAACACCTTCTGGTGGGATTGTAACTTTCACACCAAATACAAATGGAAGTTATGCATATACATATACTAATTTAGCAGGTGATGTACTAACAGGCGGAAATATTGTTGTAGGTGATAAAGCAAATTCTTTATATGCTAGACCACTACAAGAAACTGGAAACACAATTAAAACTGCGCCCGGAGAGGGAGGTAGATATTATGCAGTTCCAACAGGCAATGATGGAGTTTTAGCATTACTAGATAACGGTTTAAATTATTTAGATTCAACTGAATGGCAAGGAGATGATGCAAGTAGTGTGGTTGTAACTCCAACAAATGAAGTGCAAGCAGTTTGGTATGATACAATAAGATTACACTTAAGAACAGGATATTCTTTTAGTGGAAGAGGATATGAAGGTTTTAACTTTCAAGTAAAAGCAAGAAAAGAAGCAACTGATGAATATAATTATTTTACTTCTTTAGTTTATTTAAACTCGTCAAGCTTTGAAATTCAAAACCCAAAACCATTTACATTATCTGACAGTTCTTTTTCTAAGTACATAGAAATAAAGGTTCCTTCATTAGTTTACATGAATGATCCTGCTAAGAATAAAGAATTTAACGATTCATTCTTTGGAACTGGACAACAATCAGTTGATAATACTGCAAATTACGAGATTAAATTAAATTTAATCGAGACAGTTAAAACAGTAAATGGATACGATTACATTGAAATTTCAGATTCTAGAGAGTTAACACTTTCAAGTGAAGATGAATTTGTAGATCTAGCAGTTAATTTACAAGAATCAGATCTTGGAGATTATTTTGAAATATACGGAACTAAGGATGGATCAACGTCTGGTTTTGAAAATTATATCAATGGTAGACTTCAAAATTCTGGAGATGATATTACAGTATTTTATGATGTTGATGTTAGTGAGCAGTTAGGTTTAAATTATGTAAATACTTATAGCACTACATTTTCTCAAATCGCAAATTACGACGAACCTATTATATATAGACCAGTAATTTTAAACGCTGCAGTGTCTAGTAATTTTTTACTGACAGTGAAGATGCGAATATACAATGAAACAGATAATACTCAAATTTTAAAGATTGCTTCATTAGTTTATACAAAACCTAAGAAGTACGGTAGAAGAATGAGTAGAATTAATTTAAGCAACAGTATAGGAAACACAGTTGTTTATAATAAATTAGCAAATACACAAGTTAATCGAGAATTAAATCAATTTGTTAATTCAATCAGACCTTCTATTGGAGAGACTAAATATGTTCCAGTTGCCTTAGATACTTATGGTATTTTAGCTGGTTCAACTAATGTAGTTTTAGAAAATACAGAATCTATTGCGACTAATGAAATAGATTATAAGAGTGAAGGAGAAGCTGAAATCACTTTATCAAAGGTATCAGATAACTTTATTAAGTTCAGTATCGCAAAACCAAAAGGAGATGATATAGAATCTATCAGTTTAGTAAATGCTGACGATATTATTCTTATTATTAAAAGTGGAGCAACAGAACAAACAATCCACCACGATCCTAATTTCCCAGATGTTGATTTAGGTAAAGGTGAAGTTTTATTTAAAGTAACTAAAGCAACTGCAAACAGGTTTGATCAAAAAGACACTAACGTTAATCCAGATAAATTTTATATTAATTTAAAGAACGGAGAGACAGAGTCTTTATTATATCACGGAAAAGTAAATATCATATAATGATTTTAAACAGTAGAAATAATTTATTTAATTTCAAGTTCCCTAGAAAGTTTATTCCAGAGGAAGTAGCTGCGAAGTATAAAAAGTATTTAAATAGAGTTCCAGGAAATTTAATAACTGAGCCAATTGATTTTATTAATTATTCTATTCAAGGGATAGGAGTTCCTGGTTTATCATTTGATCCTATTGAGCAAGCATCCAACGATGGAACTACAACATACCATAGAGGATCAATACCTATTCAAAATACTATTGAAAGACAATTCACAGTTGAATTACAATTGCTAGATGGTTATATAAACTATTGGATAATGCAAGACACTCTGCTGTATTATTACGCAAAGCAAACTAAAAAGCCATTCTTAGACGATTTAAAATTACAGATATTAGATGGTGAAGGAATTCACGTAATGAGCGCAGTATTTGAAAAACCAATAATGAACTCAATTACAGAGTTAGAATTAAATATGAGTTCTAATATCGCAGAGTTCAACACATTTACAATAAACTTCTATTATAACAAATTTAATTTAAAGTTAGAAATAGATTAAGATATATATTTATATGAAAACATTTATAGAATTAATTAAGGAACAAGACGTGACTGCACAAGAGCTTAGTATATTAACTGAGTCTTTGCAATCAGAATGGACAGATGAACTTGAAGAAAAAGTTGATGCAGCATTAGAGGAATTTGCAAAAGAATACCAATTAGAAGATGGTTCTTACGATATTAAATCTTTTAATGAAGAAATGACTAACGAAGGAATGTTCGGTTCTATATTTGGAGGACTAACTGGTTTTGCACTTGGTAAAACTGTCGGTAAAACTATCGCTAAAGTGTTAGGGATTCAAAAAGGAGTATTTTATGATATGTTAACCTCACGATTAGTTGGTGCCGCTTTAGGTGCTGCTATCGGTAAAGCTTTATAAATGACATACGTAACAATTGACTTTTCATTAAATTCACCGGGTGTTTGTATTTTCAAAGACACTTATCATTTTATTTCTTATTTAAAACCAAAATCAGGAACTAAAAAACAACAACTGTTGCAAGAAGACATGGGATTACTATCTGATGTTATTTTAAAAGAGCAACCTGATTTTACTAATGTTGGAGAATACTCTTCAATTGAGCTAGGTAAGATTAATAGATATATCACATCAGCTAACGATATCATTCAAATCATTAAAGAACTTACAGAAGGTGAAACTCAATTTGTTTTTGCTTTTGAAGGAACTAGTTTTGGATCAAAGCAAGGAACTAACAATATTATCGACATGGCAGCTGGTGCCGCAATACTTAAACTTAAAATTTTAGAAGCATTCAATCCAATAACAATTGAGACCGTTGCGCCTTCAACTATAAAGAAGCATGCTGGAAAAGGTAACATGAACAAGTCTCAGTTATGGAAGGTCTTTATCGAAAATGGAACTGGGACGGATGAGATTATTAAAGACTCTGAGTTCCTTCTTTTTTGTGTTAATGAAATCGGCGAAACAACTAAGATTCCAAAGCCCTTTGATGATTTAGTGGACGCTTACTTCTTGAACTCTTACATTCAAACTTTAAACCATATTTAACTTTCAGGCTTAAAGACATAACTTATACTGTACTTTGGGTAAAAAGTTTCATAACTAATAAAAATAATTTAATAATAATGACAAACAATAAAATAGCACCCTGTATGCTTATGGATTTAAAACGTACTTTAGACATGATGGTCTCAACTGACCGAATAACAAAAAAAGAAAGCTTAGAGATTTTAGAGAAGGCTGGGCTTAGTGTATCAGCAGACGGCAAGAACTTTGTAGACGAGGAAGGCGCCCTATATAATTTTGATATATAATTTAGTTATATTTGAAACTTTTATAAAGTCTCTTATATAATACATGAAAGTTTATTAAAGGTACCGAAAGATTAACGATCAAAGAATTTAAAGTTTAACAAATTAAAAGAATTAAAGAATTAAAGACATGGCAGATTTTGACATTTTCAATTTAGGCGTCTCAGACGTCGAAACACACGATCAACAAAACACTAAGACAGATGTAATCTACAAACCTAGTGCTGATCAAGGTAAAGATGGAACCTACAAAGCGTTAATACGTTTCGTTCCAAATCCATCAAATCCACGTAACTCATTAGTTAAAAAATACGTACACTGGCTAACAGATGCTTCAGGTAACGGTCGATTAGTCGATTCACCAAGTTCTGTTGGAGAAAGTTGTCCGATTGCAGAATCATTTTTCAAATTACGTAACAGTGATTCAGCAGTAGACCGTAAAATGAGTGAGAAACTTAAAAGACGTGAACAATACTACGCACTTATTAAAGTAGTTAAAGATCCTCAAAACACAGCACTTGAAGGCCAATATATGGTATACAAGTTCGGTTACAAGATCAAAGAAAAGATCGACGAGGAATTGAAACCAGCATTTGGTGAACCAACACAGGTATTTGACCTATTTGAAGGTAAAAACTTTGAGTTGATTATTACTCGCCAAGGTGAATATAACAACTACGATAAATCTAAATTCTCAGCTACTCGCTCAGCAATCTCAATTGAAGGAGAACCAGCAGAAAGAAGTAAAGAGTCTATGGCTACTATTAAAGCTGAACTAGACGCTGCACCATCACTAGAGCCTTATGAATATAAAGCTTGGGACGGAGATGCAAGAGACTTTGTTAACGGAATCCTAAGACAATACCTAAATCCAGGTAGCTCAATGGACGCCGTTACTTCAAAGCCAAAGGCAGCCCCAGCTAAGCCAAAAGCTAAAGTAGAAGAGACAGTTAACAGCACGAATACTAACCCATCGCCAACCCCTGTAAGTTCAGAAGATGGTGATGATCTAGATTCTTTCTTGAATGACCTCGATATCTAAGATAGACGAATCATTAAAATCTAAAATTAGAAGTTTAGTAAAGCAAGTTGTAACAACTCAACATACTGACCCTAATAAAAGGATGCTTAAGGAAATGCCAGGCCGTTTGAGCCTGGCATGCCCTTATTGCGGAGATAGCCACACAGATACTTATAAAAAAAGAGGCAGTATCTACTGGGATAGTTTACAATATCACTGCTTTAACTGTAGCCAACATGGCGATGTTTACAGTTTATTAAAAGACCATCACATTGGATTTCAGGATCGTGAAGATTCTATCAAGGTTATTGACTTTATACAAGAGCATAAAATAACAGCAACTACGGTTGAAGTTTTAGAGCATGATATATTTAAACAAATATATGATTTAGCCCCTACACGAGATGAACTTAAATCTACATTTGGATTTAAAGAAATTGAAGTAGGAGATCCTGGTTATTTTTATCTAAGAGGTAGGATGCTATCTCACAAGCTAGAAAACTTTATGTATTCTCCTAAAGATCGTAGAATGGTAGTTCTTAATTTAGCACCAAAAGGCAAAGTTATTGGATTCCAAACGAGAGCCCTTTCAAAACATAAAAGCGCTAGATATTTAACTTATGATATTGAAAAAATATATCAAGAAATGAAAAAAGATATGGGAGTTTCTGTAGATGAATTAATAAGTCTAAAGAAAATATCAACCCTATTCGGTGTTTTATTAGTTGATTTACAGCGACAAGTTACTATGTTTGAAGGACCTATTGATGCGATGTTTATGCAAAACAGCATTGGACTTGCAACAGCCGGTAGATCTACTGATGAATTTGATGAAATTCCAACTATCAGATATATGTTTGATAACGATCCAACTGGTAAGAAAAAGATGATGGAAAAACTAAGAAGAGGCAAAGAGATATTTATGTGGAGTAAATTCCTTGATGAAACTCAATTAGATTTAAGATATGATAAATGGCTAGATGGGGTTGATAAAAATAATAGAGATAAATATCCTAAAGAATTAGGTGACTTAAATGACCTGGTTAGAGTTGCATATTATTTAAAAGATAATTGTATTAAAGATCTTTCAAAATATTTCAGTAACTCAAAACTAGATGCATTTTACCTATGATAAAAATAGACGTAATCGATATGATCGATGAAGAATTCGAAGAATTCGAAAATGATAAAAACCGTAGAAAGAATCTTAAAGAATTAGTTAGCTTTAGTAGTTCTATCATTAATTATAATGAAAAGAATATGGTAATTCCAGAGCCAAAACTAAAGAAAAAGATCAACACTACAGTTTATATAAAGAATTTTAAAACTAATAAAAACCAATTATTTTAAATCACAATAGATGGCGACAGACTTAAAAAACAAAATACTTAAACTAGACGAATATCTAGGAAAACAAAGATTAGAGTGGACAGAAAAGATCAAATCGCTTACTGAAGATTTAAAATTAGGTAATAATTTAGAACAAGTTAGTTCTTATTCGTTGAGTTATAGACAGATATTAGTTGAAAATTTAACTTCAATGACTATTAGAATAAGATCTCAAAAGACAACGGTTGACCAGAAATACAAGACGAAGTGGATCGAGTATTATAATTACGATTATAAGCTAACAGATAAACAACGTGAAAAGTTTTTATTAGCAGACTTAGCAGAAGACAATCAATTGCTAGAACTTTTAGAATCGCAGAAAGCTTTCTTTGAAGGTACTGTGAAAACCTTAGATAATATGGGCTTTGCAATAAAGAATCGCCTCGATATGTCTAAGTTATAAAAATAGTATTATGAATATTGATACTCACATTAACAGATGATAATCAGTTCTTAAGAATTGACGATGCAACTGAACTTGAATTAGAACAAATTACAATCTCCCTCACGAAAAGAATCGAGAGCTGGAGATTTAACCCGTTAGTAAAGAGAGGTGTTTGGGATGGATATGTGTCTTATATAAAAGATGACAAATGGATTCCAGCTGGATTATGGCGACATGTTTTACAAATATGTAAAGACTATAATTTAGAGATTGAAATGAATGGTATTAAACGCCTTATAGACCCCAATATAAATGCAGATACATTTGAGAAGTGGGCTCTTGATTTCTTTAAAGGTGCCGAGATTACACCAAGAGATTATCAAATAGAAACAGCATATAATATACTTAAATTTAGAAAGTGTCTAGCAGAGCTTGCAACATCCGCAGGTAAGACACTAATCAGTTTCCTAACTATAGCATACATGTTAGAAAAAGGAAAGGCTGAAAAAATCTTAATGATCGTGCCTAACGTTTCATTAGTTGTACAGGCACATGAGGATTTTCACGATTATAATTATATGAATAAGGTCCCGTTAAAGATCCAGCAGATCTTTGCAGGCCAGAAAATAAAATCAAATAAAAATATTATTATTGGAACATACCAATCCCTAGTAAAAAAGAATGCTGAATACTTTCAACAGTTTGATGCAGTACTTGTTGATGAAACACACAAAGCAAAGAGTAATTCAATAAAGACAATTTTACAGAAGTGTACAAGTGCTCAATACAAATTTGGGCTATCAGGTACAATTCCAAAAGAAGGGACACTTGATAAACTAACATTAATGAGCCAAACCGGCCCAGTTATTAGTGAAGTTAAAGCAAACTTTTTACAAAATCAAGGACATATTGCAAAATGTGTAGTTAAGGTGATTGAAATGAATTATGCAACAGACACACAAAGGCTTGCGTTCCAAGAATTAGCACAAAATAAATATGATAGAAAAGATGTATTTTCACTTGAACAGAATTTCGTTATTACTAACGAAGCTCGCCTCGACTTTGTTTCAAGTGTTATTAGTAGAGTACCCAGGAATTCCCTTGTTCTTTTCCACAGGATTGAGCATGGTAAAAAATTATATGAGAAGCTTAGACAGGAAAGCGACAAAAGAGTCTATTACGTCGACGGTGGAACTGATAAAGATATTAGAGAAGAATACAAGAAAAAAATGGAAGCAGGTGATGAAGTTGTTATTGTCGCGAGTTATGGTACGTTCTCGACAGGAATATCCATTAAAAAAATTCACAGTATCTTTTTTACAGAGTCGTTCAAATCGGAAGTAATAATAAGACAGTCAATAGGTCGTGGTTTAAGACAACATGAGTCCAAAGACAAAGTATTAATTGTAGATTTTGTAGACAATATTAGAACTCAGGAGTGGGATAATTATCTATGGAAACATGGTAAAGCAAGGCAATCTATATACAAACAAGAAAAGTTTGATTATAATATTAAAAGAGTCTCTTTTGAATGAGATATATATTAAACATATCAAAACATAAATAAATTAATTATAAAATGGCAGAAATGAATAAAATTAAATCTTTTAAGTCTTTCTCTGATATATTAGCTCAAGAATCAGCGGCTAAATTAGCAGAAGAAAACAATCTTAAAAGAGCTGAATTATCTACTAAAATTGCATCTATACTAGATTCAATGAATATCACTTCACTAGAAGGATTAGAGGAAGATCAAAAAACAGAAATAATTTCGCAATTATTTGGAGAAATTTCTGAAGAAGAAACAGAGGAAGATGTGCCAGTCGTTAACGACGAGGAAGAAGTTGAAGAGCTTACTGAAGCTATTAAAGTAGAAGGTAAGAGAGACGCTAAGAAAGTCTTAACAGTATACAATAAAATATTTAACAAAGTTTTAGTTGATTTAGGTGCAATGCCAAATGATTCAATTTTAGGATGTATTAAATATCTTATGAGTGAGGCAATGATTGATGCAAACTTCCATAGAGAAGCAGCCTCAGTTTCTAAAATGATTAAAGGAAATATTAAGCCTTTAGAAATTAAAATGCCAGGTTTAGGCGGACACTTTATTAAAATCGGACCAACTACAATCAAATCAATTTTAGACAAGTATTATTCAGATGTTGCAAATGCAGCTGGATGGTCAGGAATGGGAATCGCTGAAGGTACTGCACTCTACTTAGAGCAGATTAAGCAAGAAGCGATGGGACAGGCTGTAATTAATAAATTTAATTCAGCATTTGAAGGTGCAGATGTTAGAATCGATTTAGATTCTAAATTAAATGAATCAAAAGATTCTTCAACGGTTACAGTATCAGATGAAACTACAAAACTAGAAGAACGTAATGCATTTTTAGGAGCAAGAGCTAAAGCGATTGAAGAAGATTTAGAAGAATTTGAATTTAACGGTAAAATGTACCCAGTAACAGTTAATGAATCTACGGTTCTTAACGAAGGAACTAGAGGTCAATTTGGTAAAATAGACAAGGCTGGAAATATCACTTCTGTATATACACACTACGACTCTTACCCAGAAAACATGTTACCAATTATTAAAAAATCTTTTAAAGGCGGTAAAAACGTAGATAGTGTAATCGACAAAGGAGCCAATAGCGGATTAGATGCAGATATTTCTAAAATCAACTTTTACAATGACGGTACTACAAACACTACTGGATCTATTAAAAATATAGACAATTATTTAAAAGACGCAGATAGAGATGGCGGCGCAGAATTTGTATATCTATGGGATGAAAAATCTAAAAAATGGATGATGGCAGATATTTACGGAGGTTCTGGATTAGTTCCAGCATTTGAATCAGTAGTTACTGAAGCTAAATTCGTAAAAGATTTTAATAGAGACGTTTTAAATGCGAAAACAAAAGAAGAAGTTTTAGAGCTTTATCCAAACGCTGAATTCTTTATCGGTAAATCAGATCATTTCTTTGGAGAACTAGACGGTAACTTATTCTTTAAAGCATACTACACTAAAGCACAAAAAGAATTTGAAATCAAATCAGTTTATTCTCAAAAAGGAAGCAACTATGTTCATTTATATAACGAATCAGTAGTTAACGAAGCAGAAATTAAATCTGACGATGAATTTAAAGAGTATGCAACTACAGTTTTACAAAAAGCATTTGGAGAAGATTATGACGAGGCTAAAGCTGGAGAAGTAATTGACGGAATCTTATCAAAATCTGATGGAGATTACGGAGCTGCAGTCGGAATGTTAACAAGTTCTTTAGGAGAATCAGTAGTTACTGAAACTAATGCAGATGGTACTATCTCAGATGATGAAGACGATGATATGGATAACTTAAGAGCAGACGTTGAGTTTATGACTAAAGAGTTAATAGACCATATTACAAAAGAGACTGAAAGAATCGGAGGGCCATTTAGAGCACCTGGATATGAGTATGAGGCTAAGAAAATAATCAAAAGCACCATGCAAAAGAAAAAGTTTAAATTATAAAAAAATATAAGAGTTTGACCTGGCTAAACCCGGGTCAAACTTTTTATTTATATCAATACCATGAAACACATTAAATTATTTGAGCAATTTATCTCAGAAAAATCTAGTGGTGAATTAATTAAACCTAAGAGAGGTAGAATAACTAAATTTAATCATAAAAAATATCCAGAACTTTCTGGAGAATTCTTTGACTTAATATCTACAGCATATGCTGCAATAGGAGGACATGCAAAGATTAAATCACCGGATGATGTTTTTGGAGATCCAGACTGGAACTATTGGGAAGGCTTAGATATTCATGGTAATGAAGACTTTGATATGATAATGTTTGGTAAAAAGACTAAGTTTGGAGTAAAGTATTCAGGAGTAGGTCATGACGGTAGTTCACAGGCAAAAAGAGAATACATAGCAGCTCGAGGAAGAGACCTTAATAAGTTAGGATTTTACATTGAAGTTTCAGGTAGAATCGCAGAGATCTTATTAGATTCATATAATGTACCAGTAGTTTCTGATGAAAGTACGGTTGAAAAAGTATTAGGTAAAAAAGTAGATTGGATTGGTTTAAAACAAGGATCACCTGGAAATGGATGGTATTCTAGAAAGCTAGGAGGTCAAATGCACGACAAGATATTATTAGGAAGACCTAAAGCTTAGAAAAAATATAGGAAAAAAGTGATGTAATATTTTTTTATGTCGCTTTTTTTGTTTATATTTACATATAACAAATAATAAAAATGAAGATAGCATATTTACACGGTTTAGAATCAAGTATTGATCAGAAAGATCCAAAGATTATTTTTTTAAATGACAATTTTGATAAGGCATATATGCCATCGATAAATTATAAAGATGATAACACCTTTGATAAATTATATAAAGATATCAAATCATTAAACCCAGATCTTATTGTTGGATCTTCAATGGGCGGATACTTTTCTTATTTAATCGGTAGAAAACTATCAATCCCAGTATTAGCGTTCAATCCAGCGTTAGTTGGTAGAACATTTGACCCGGTCGTAGATGATTCTAATTTAAAAAATACCAGAATCGATATAAGATTCGGTAAGAGCGATTCAGTTATTATTGGAAAGGACGTAAGAAAATATTTAAAGGATAATAAAGTATCCTTCAATCATACCGGATACACTGGCGGCCATCGAGTTCCAGCAGATGTATTTATCAATAGCATCAAGGAAGTATTAGATATGAGTGAGATATATAATAAAATAGAAAAAAGTCAATATAAGATGAAACACATTAAATTATTTGAAGAATTTAGCGAAGAAATTGCAAACGAATATGACTTTGTTGGTATGCAAGCTTCTAAACTTGGCATGACAAGAGAAGAATATACAGCACATTATCTAACACCTACAATAGGTTCAGGTATTGATGAGGCAAAAGCAATATCTTCACAGAACGAACCTTTCCGAGTTAAAGGAATCAATTTTACATATACAGAGCAGCGTGGTAGATTTTATGGCGCTTATTTATATGACGTTGCAAAAACAGCAAATGTACAACACAAAGCTAAATTCGGATTAGAGGAAGTACAATCTTTTCTAAAGTCTATTAAAATAACAGATAAAGTTCCATCAACATATGAAATTGATGAGCTAGACGCTTTATGTAAACAAATAGCTAAAAAAGGTATTGTATGTGATCATAACGACGCAATGGACATCTCTTAAACAAAATAACAACAAACAATGAAACCAGTAAGATTATTTGAACAGTTCGTTAATGAAGCAGTATCTTTTGATAAAAAAGGTATTAAAGCTAAATTAGAAGATAAAGTTAGAATTGCAAAAATTGCAGTCGACAAATGGGGAGGTTCATACGAAAAGGTATTAGCAAAAGCAGAAGCATCTGCAAAATCCGGTAAATTACCAAACTATAAAGAACATTTAAGTGTTCAAGGCGATAGTGAACAAGATTCTTATGATGTATTTCAAGGAAGAAACGCTGCTCAATTAGCAGAGAAAATCTCAAAGGTAATTAAGAAGTACAAGAAATATGAGGTTGAACAGTCTTCAGTAGGTGCTGCGGCTGGTTGGTCAGGTACTGCAAGATCTACAGTTGGTGGATCAATTGAAGGAAAGGCAAATTTCAGCAATGGTAATGCATCTTTTTTAATCGCAGTTACATGCGGTGGAGGAATTGATAGATCAGTTAGAGATAAAATGTTCCAAGAAATCTATGAATTAATGTTTGTATTAGATCAATATAATTCAAGTGATGGCGGTGTTCAGTTTAACACAAGCGAAGGAACAAATTACAACACAATAGGATTACAAAATTCAAGCTATTCATTTAATAGTGGAATGGCATCTAAGTTAGAAAATATAATGAACAATTAAGATGAAACACGTAAGATTATTTGAACAATTTGTCAATGAGGCAAAGGTAGATAAAAAGTATTTTGACAAAGTAGTTAAAGTACTAAGCAAATCAAAATATCCATTTACTATAATGTTAGTTTCTAAATGGGATGAAATCGATATTGTTATAGGTTATGATGCACCTGATGATATTTCAGATGACATTGATCAAAGACTAAGTAAAGCTAAACTAAACTGGGGCGGAAGTTCTGGTATTACTATTGCAGGTGATTCATCAAATTATTCTAGAAGAGAATATGATGAAATCGCAAGAATAAACGGAGGACATAAAGATTATTAAGATATGAAACCAGTAAGACTATACGAAGACTTTATTAACGAAGGAATGTTCAGAACATACAATGAAATAGTAGGATATGAACTAGACAAGTTTAAGGAGTCTTATCTAGAGCTACACCCAGATAACGTGATAACTTACGATAAAAAAGAAGATGTCACATATGGACACAGAAAGGGTTCTAGAGATTCTCACTGGAGATATAATCATGAAGATTATAGATTACACCACGACCTAAAGGACAGAGATGTTTTAGGTCTTATTAATTTTAAAAAAATGGTGGCTAAGAACCATCCATGGTCAAAATAAAAACATGAAAAAATTATTATCATTTCAAGACTTTTTAGTTGAAAAGGCAAATCAACAATTGCTAGAAGATTCTCAGTTAATTTTAGAAGGTGGAGCAGCAGGACATATGTCCCATCCATTTGATGAGAAAGATTTAACATTCGGAGATTTTAAGAAAATTATCGAGGCAGGTTTACAAGGTGAACTAAACTTTGAGGAAGAAGCAACTGAGAAAACAGACGGTCAAAACGTATTTGCAACAGTACAAGATGGAGAGGTTAAATTTGCTAGAAATAAAGGTGAATTAAAGAATCCAATGGATCTGGCTACATTTAGTCAAAAATTCGAAGGACATCCAAGTAAATTAGTACAAGATACTTTTCAATTCGCAGCAGAAGACTTAGCAAACTCACTAAATAAATTATCCCCTAAAGACTTAGAAGTTTTTGATAATGGTAAAAACTGGATGAACATGGAGTTAATTTACTCTAAGAATCCAAATGTAATTTATTATGATCGTGATGTTATCCAATTCCATGGTATTAAGAAAACTGACGGAGAAGGAAACATTATAGGAGATGATAACAAACCAGCAAGATCAATCGCTAAAGCGATGCAAGACTTAAAGGTTAATGTTGGTAAAACATTTACGGTTATTCCACCTCAAGTTATTAAATTAGGAAAAGATTTAGATTTTGAAAAGAACAAAGCTAAATTCGTTAAAAAAGTAGAAGAACTTAAAAACAAATATAAATTAGCAGATTCTGATCAAGTTTCTAAATATCACGAAATGTGGTGGAGAGAAACAATCGATACAAGTTTCCCAGATTTACAACAAGACTATAAAGAAGGTTTATTATTAAGATGGGCTTATGGCGACAAAAAGACGTTAAATATGAGATCACTTGCAAAAGAGATTGGTAAAGACGAAGCTGCTGCTGTAAAGAAATTTGATAAAGAAGATATTAAAAAGAAACAAAAAGAAAACATTAGACCATTCGAAGATCTTTTCTTAGAACTAGGATCTATCATTCTTAAAAATGCAAGTAACTTTGTTGCTGCGAATCCGGATGCTGAAATGCAAAGATTGCACAATCAAATCAGAACTGAAGCTGACAAAATTAAAAAGGGCGGAGAAGTTGCTCAAGTTAATAAAGTAATGTCAGAGCTAGATAGGTTAGATCGAATCGGAGGCATTGAATCAATTATCCCAACTGAGGGTATTGTATTTGTATACAAAGGAAAAACAATGAAATTAACAGGTACTTTCGCAGCAATTAACCAGTTAATGGGTATCATAAAATACGGAAGATAAATATATTATGAAAAAAGTAAGATTATTTGAACAATTCACAGCAAATAAAAATGTGAACGAAGCAGTTGCTAAAAATACTAAAGTATATCAAATCGCAACACCGGCCCCAAAGGCAATGTTAGTTGGAGAATTAGAAGATCTTTTCGGAGATGATTATAGACATATTGTTACAGAATTCGACGACAATGAAGGATATGAATCGGTATTAGTATTCAATCTAACAAAGAACGATATTAAAAGAATACAAGAAGAGATTGGAGATGTACTAATCTGGGAATACTCAATTAAAAAAGGTAAAGCGATTAGCGAATCCTTAGTTAATGAAGCTTTTATAGGACCTTTTGTATTTAATGATAAAATGTCAGATGACGAATTAAAAGCAATGTATGACGGAGCTATTGATGGTTACGCATATTATGCTAAAGGGATGCAATACCCGAAATCAGATTACAAGAAAGCTTATCAAGAAATAGAAAAAATCTTAAAGAAAAGAGGAGTTGTAGTTAATGAAGCTAAACTATCTGTTATTCATAAAGCTGCAAAGAAAGGAAGTTATCCTGTAAGTATTGTAGTTATTAGAGATGGTAAAGTAATCGCTCAAGAATTAGTTAAAACGCCAGCAGAAGTACCTGCCGCTTTTAATGTAATTCAGAGCTATCACAAACACAAAGGCGCAACTGTTCATATTGAATCTAAAACCGGTGAAAGATTATTTAGTGAATCATTAGTTACTGAAAGCGTATTTGCTTTTAAAACTGATAACATAGAACAATTGCATTTTGAAACTGATCCTAAAACTGCTGAAGAAATGAAAATCGAACTTGGTAAAAAGCAAGGCGAAGTTTCTAAAAGAAAGCAAATTGAAAGCGGTGAATATTCTTTAAGAAGATTTAGAAAAGAGATTGGATATGGTAACGGTAAAGATGTTGGTGTATTTCTTCCAGGTTCTTATGATGCATCTATTTCAAAATTAGGAGATGGTCCACACAAGAAAGCTGTTAAAGCTGTTAAATGGAATCAAAAGAAATATGACCAATGGTTAGAAGATATGGCTTCAAACGGTGGAGCAGAAAACGCTTTCGATATGGCGCAAAATGCTAAGAACGAAAGAGGTCTTATTGATTGGGTAAAGAAAAACTTTAGAGGAGACGATCCAATGCAGAGAATCCAATGGGATATTGAAGCATTTGCATAAATATAAATAAACAAAAACAAACAATTATGAAACATTTACAATTATTCGAACAATTTGTAAACGAAAAAAGACTTAAAAGAAGTGATCTTAAAGAGGTTCAAGATCTAGGCTATGACGCTGGGATTTCAGGTGGTACTATTAATGTAAATGGTGAAAATCCATGGGGAGATGAACACAACTACACATTCTACTGGGATGGCGAAGCAGTTTGGTGTGAATCAGATGCTTCAAGTGGAGCAGATTACAATGGAACTGTAACTACTCCTGAGGAATTTGCCGATGCTATGACAGACACAGATAACTGGGAATAAATAATTAATAAAAAATAATATGGCATTACAAAAACTAAGAGAGCATTATCAATCAATAAATGCTAATGAGTTCCAAAGATTATTAAAGAATAGGGTAATGGTTGTTGAGAAAATCTCAGCACCCACATTCTATGTTAGGAGAGTAAATGATAAATTTGAATATTATAAATCTTCAAATGGAAATCCTCTTACAATTATCGATAGAACTATAATGTCACTTTATGAGGTTGCAATCAAGCACATTCAAAGTTTAAATCCAGAAAGCAAAGAAGAGTTACCTTCTGATTATAGATTTGGATTTGAATATCTACCAGAAACAAACGTATCTTCTATAGCATACGATAAAGTACCAACTAATAATTTAATATTAACACACGTACAACATATAAACGAATCTGGTAAAGTTAAAAAGACTATAATAGATCCAGTAATTATATCTAAGTGGGCTAAAGTGTTAGACACACAAAAGCAAGAAGTAATTTTTGATGGAGTATTAAACCAAATACAAGTTGATAGGTTAATCAAATTATTAGAAATGAATGACAAAGAATTTTCAGAGTCATTCGATTATGATATTGAAACAGAAGTTGAAACAAGCTTTACGAAAGAAATATATAAAATATTTAATCCAAGCTCAAACTCTACTGTTTTACAACATGATTTAGAACAAGAAATTGAAGGATTGGTTTTAAACTTCTCAGAAGGAAAAAAGATAACTTCATTTAAATTAGAAGATTTTACAAGAACTAACATTAATGAAATTAGAGAAAGTTCTCACATGTATCAAATTGCGATCGCAGATATACTTGAGCACTGTATTCAATATGACTTTAGTAAAGTTCAATTAAAAGAAGAAACAGCAAATCAAAGATATTTAGAATTAATGTCAGTTGTATTTAACAACTATATTTCTAAAAACGCATCAAGATATATTGGTGTTAATTTTGATAACGCTGAATTTTCAAACTCAAGTTCTTTCAAATTAAACACCAATTTTATTAAGAATGAAAATACATTAACTCACGTTTCAAACGAAGTTCTTGCTTCATTATTTAAAATAACAATTGGAACATTTAGAAAGAAAAAGAATAAAGCAACAGATATAATCAATGATGATATGGTTGCTCAATTAAATAAAGTTGTTGAAATGATAGATGAAACAGTATTCATTGAAAATACTGATGAGAATTCAATATACGATTATAACAATTTCATGATGCATAATAAGATTAAAACAAGCGTAAGCTTGAACGAAGCGCTAAACGTCAAATATGGAGAGCAAGGTAAACAGCCGGTAAATATGTTTGTTGGTAGATTCCAACCATTTACACTAGGACATGCTAAAGTATTAGAGGCTATCCATAAAGAGAATGGATATCCGGTTGTAGTGTTATTAGTTAAATCTAAGAATCCAAAGTATAAAAAAGGAGACGAGTTTTCAAAGCCATACGATGCAGATCTACAAATCGAAATGTTTAACAACGTTAAAAAACAATATAAGTTTTTAAAAGAGATTATTATTGTACCAACAGGAGGTATTGATACTATATTTAATGCAATAAGACCTAAATATGAACCAGTATTATGGGGAACAGGAACTGACAGATTAAAATCTTATGGTTACCAAGTTAACAATGATTCATATAGAGATCAATTAAATGTAAGATCTGATTTCGGATTATTTGAAATTCCAAGAACAGATGATAACATCTCAGCAACTCAGGTTAGAAATGCAATGTTAGACGGCGACGAAAAAACTTTTAAGAAAATGACGCCAAAGGCAATTCACGGAATGTATGATACTTTAAAAGATAGATTAGAACAGTCAATGGGTGCGGTTGCAGAATCAATCCAGCTAGATAATAGTCTTATGACTTTTGAACAATTCATAAATAACCAAGATATATAATCTTATAATATATAATAAAACAAAAAATTAAATATGAATTTTAAATCATTTTTATCAGAGAATAACAAAGACTATGCTTCTCTATTAGAAGGAACAATGTCAGATATTCATCAATTAGCAGGTGAGTCAAAGGACATCGAATCTTTTACTAAAGATTTCTTCAAACAATTTGGAGCTAAGATTAAGAAAACAGCAGACTCAGTAGAGTGGGTAGAGTCGTTATATACAGATATGACCAATGAGGCATATGATGGTAATATGGCAGACTTTAAATATGAATTTCCAACGAAATTCGAAGAAGCAACCGGTAATAGCACGAAGGCTATTAAGAAGATGTCTAAAAAAGGTAAAAATGGTTATGAAGTTAGAACTTCAACTTACATGAGTGAACCAGAAATGAAACTGGTAGCTGATGCAATGGGAATGGAACTAAAAAGCTATTTAAAATCTACTAACATCGCAGTTAGTGTGTTTGAATCAGTAGTTACTGAAGCTAGATATAATAAAAAATCACTATTAAAAAAATTAGGTGATGCAGACGATGCAACAATTCAAACCGGAAACGGAAAAGAATACATCATCTACAATCCTGATTCTAATAACGACGATAATGCTGCTATGTGGAATGATAATTCAGTATTTGCAGTAGACCAAGACGGTGAAGAACATGAAATAGCGTATAAAGATATAGGATTAGTAATGGTAGAATCAGTAACTAACGAATCTAAAGTTACTCTTAAAAGAAGATATACTGAAAACCACCCAGCTAAAACTGCAGGTAAATTTGCTAAAGTTAGAAATAAAGTATTAGAGGCAATCGCAGATGGTACAATAACTCAAGAAGAGTTTGACAACATTCTTTCTGAACTTTCTAACAACGCTAAAAGATGGTCTAAAAACAATTCAAAATACTTTACAATATCTGAGGAAGGTATATCACTAAGTAAATTTGGAAAGAGAGTTCTTAATAGTATTACAGTAAACGAAGCTACTGAGGTTAATCCAGAAATATGGGTTCCTTCAGGATTTGATAAAGCAATTGCTAAACTTCCAAATTCTCAAATTACAAGAGATGTAGTATTAAAAGTAGCTAAAAAACATAAAGTAAATCCGGACGAGGCCATCGCATACGTAGAATATGGATGGATGTTAGATTTAAATGAAAACACAAACACAAATATGAAAACACAATTTATTTACGAATCATTTAGCGAGTTTGTTAACTCTTTAAACGAATCAGTAGAATCAGTAGTAGTTAATGAAGCAGTTAATAATAAAGCATATGTTAAGGCCGGAAAATTAGGTTATAACGACCAATTTCTAGCGAAGAGATCTTTATCATGGACATTATCAGTTGATTTAGGTTTAAAGGCATCTGACGAATTCGTTGGACCATGGCTAGGATTTGATCACGTATCAATGTATGCTATTGGTAAAAATGGAGGAACAATTCTTGCTGACGCTTTAACAGATAAATACACTTATGATGAATTAAAAGCAGCAGCTGCAGATTTCTTAGGTATTAAAGAATCAGTAGACGTTGAACTTAATGAAGCATTCAAATCTTCAAAGTTAAGAAACTTAATGAACATGGATCAAGCATCCGCGTATGGTAAGCAAAAGAATTTTGCTTCTGCATTTTACGGAATGTCTAAAGTTAAATTAGATCAAGTTGGTGATGAATCTTTAGTAGACGTAGATCCTAAAACAGCATACAAGCAATATGCAAACAACAGAGACTTTGTTGTATTTTATATTGTAGATAATGAAAAAGAAAACCCATACGCTGACAGAGAAGGTAGATATTCATTAAAACCAGGTATTTTAGCCCTATCAAGAGCTAAAGATTTCTTATCAGTTAGTTACGATCAAAGAGCATCAAAAAACTCTAAAAACGCAAAATACACATTAGGTAAAGATGCTGGATCTGCAGTTGGAGGAAACAAAAACTATAAAGGATATGGAGCTACTGGTATTTCATCGATTAAAAGAGCTGCTGAATTAGCAGATAGAGCTATTGTATTTAACTTAGTAGCTGGTTCACCAACATCTCAAGATGATATCGCAGCAAGAATAGAAGCTAAGGAAGGTGCTATTGCATTTAAATCTCATGTAGACTTTAAGAGAGCTAACACACAAAGATACCAAGAGATTTTAGCAGCTAAAGCCTCTAAGCTTCCTTTAGATAAAATGGTTGAAGACGCAATTAATCAATTAACTGCTCAAATGCAAGCTGGTATTAAGTCTGGCGAAAAGACTCAATATGGAGAAATCAAAGTAGGTCAAAACTCTAAAGGTAGAGATGTTAAAGTAACAGATGTTGCAAATCACATGAATAGTATTTTACGTGATTACGAAAGATATGTAAGCTACATTGCACAAGCAGAGAAAGATAAAGAAGACGGATATTCTACAGGTTATTACGAGAGAGAATCTAAAAACTATGCTAAGAGTTTAAAAGATAACGTTAAAAAAATCAAGAAATTCGATTACGCTTGGTAATAAATTAAATAACAATTAACATGAAATACATAAAACTATTTGAAGACTTTACAAATGAGGCCCTAAGCGCACAGGATAGAAAGGCAATCGCATATACGATGGCAGAACAGGATCCTGAAAAAGTTAAAGAATTACAAAACGCAATTGGTCAAACTTTTTCTGACAACTATTCTTCAACAAACACAAGTATTTTAGTTGATGTTAAAAAGAAAGGTGGAAAATGGGTTGCAATTACCAAAGAGGCTAAGAGTAAATACAATAATACAAAACCTAAAAAAGGAGAAAGAGAAGCGACAATAGGTATTACATGGAACGCTATGTTCTTTTAACATATAGCAATGAAAAAACAAAATACATCAAAAAACATTGAAGAAAATATAACTCCAGCAAACATTGGAGGTATGGGAGCTACTTTGTTACCAACAGCAACTCAACCCGGATCTGGTGATATTCCGTCAGGTAGCGGAGACGCTGAAGAAGAATATAAAAAGAAAAAGAAAAAAATGAAACACTTAAAAACTTTAGAATCTTTCTTAAATGAAGGAACTGAATTAAACGAATCAATGAGCTCTTACTATTTTAATAGTCCAAGTGAATTTGATCAGTTTTCATCAGAAGCTCCTGCAAAAGGAGAAACTAAATATTTAGTAATGGCTAATAACAGAGCTCTTTTTAATGGTCAAGAGATTAGATTAGAAGGACAAGTAAGATTTGGTTCAACTTCTAAAAAACAAATATTAGGTATTTTTGAAGAAGAAAAAGAAGCATTAGAGATTTATAAATCATCTATGAAAAGCCCACAAGGAACATTTGTTTCTTTCTCAATGGGAACCTTAGTTGGAATATCTAAATTCAAATCTCAATATACTGAGATTGAAGGATATTTAGCGACAGTAAAAGTAAAGTAATTCCGCGTATCATCGGAAAAATTCAACCACATGTTGAAACTATTTAAGAATGCCCTGTATAATTACAGGGCATTCCTCATTTAAAAAGACAACTAATGAATCAATTCTTATTTAAACCGGACAATTATACAGAATGGTCAACATCATCTCTTAATAAAATTGAAAAGGTTATAGAATCATGTATCACTGAAGAACATTTAGATTCTGCTAAGACGATGGTAGATCATTTTATTCTAACACTAGCAATTAACGAGTCATATCCAGATAACCAAGTTCAAGATATATCAAAACAATTATACTTATGTTTAAATCTAAAAAGAAATAAATTATGAGCTCTTTAAAAAAGAAAATCGGATTTACTGCTGGCAATTTTGACCTACTACATCCAGGTTATATTTACACCTTCGAAACAGCGAAGGAACACTGTGATTACTTTATGGTGTTTTTGCAAATAGATCCATCAGAAACAAGGTTTACTAAATACAAACCAGTAATTCCATTATATGAAAGATATAAAACCTTAATGGCAATTAAGTATATTGACGAGGTTGTTACATATCAAACTGAAGAGGACTTAATAAAGTTAATGGAATTTTATAAGCCTGACGTACGAATTTTAGGAGATGATTATATCGGTAAGAGATTTACTGGTGATAATTTACCAATTGATGTAGTGTATACAACAAGATCGCATGGATGGTCAACTACCAAATTAAAAGATCTAATCACAGTTCAAACTGTAAAACAAAATCCGGAATTAATAGATCGAGCAAAGAATGAAGATTCAACATCAGACGCTCAAAGATTAATGCTAGCGATCCGAGATGAAATTGCACAATACACTGAAGGTAATCTTTCAGAAGAACAATACAAAGAAGGAATTAAAGAATTATTAGACAACGCATGAGAATAATAGTAACAGGAGGATTTGGATTTATTGGATCTTCGTTTGTTAATTTACTTAATCGTAGATTACCAAATGATGAGATAGTTATTTTAGATAAAATGACGTATGCTGCAGATCCAAATAATATTAAACAATCTACAAAATTAATTAAGAAAGATATTTGTGATGTTACTCCAGAAGATTTAGGTAGCTATGATTATATCGTTCACTTTGCAGCAGAGAGCCATGTAGACAACTCTATTAAAGACGGAAAACCTTTTATTAGAACTAATGTTGAAGGAACCTTTAATCTATTAGAGTGTGCCAGACAAAACCCTAACCTTAAGAAATTTATTCATATTTCAACAGATGAGGTTTATGGAGATATGGATGATATTGGTTTATTAGCAGAAGCTAATGAAATCTTTAATTTAAAAGGATCTTCTTATTATTCTTCAAGTAAAGCAGCAAGTGATCTTTTAGTTGAAGCAGCTGGTCGCACTTTTGGGTTACCATATTTGATTACTAGAACCTGTAATAATTACGGAGATCACCAGAACGAAGAAAAGTTTATTCCAAAGATTATGAAATCTATTGCGAATGATTTAACTATTCCAGTTTATGGAGATGGAAAGCAGGTTAGAGAATGGATCGACGTTGAAGATAATGTCCAACTAATATATGGATTAATGTTATCAGATCTTGAAGGAGAAGTATATAATATTGGAAGTGGAGAAAGATATCAAAATATAGAGATCATTAATATGATCGCAGAAATGTTAGGTAAAACACCTAAGTTTGAGTTTGTTGCAGATCGTTTAGGACATGATCGCAGATATGCACTAGACTCTACTAAAGTAAGAGAGTTATTTTCAGATTGGGAAACACTCTCATTTAAAGAATTTTTATTAGAACAAGTAAACACAATTAAAAACAAAAATCAATGAATGCACATTTAATTACAATGCTTAAAACCTCAGCAGAGGCTGATAAAGCAAAGGCCCTATTGTCTTTAGATCTATTAGGAAATAAAGGAACAGGTATTGGAGATCACTCTACTGGTGATTTTTACAAGAATGCAGAAGAAGCATTAACAATGCTAGTTGATGCCGATGACAGACTAGCAGCACTAAACAAATATTATGGCGATCTATAATATGCAAATTGTTAATAACTTTTGAAAAATAAGTGAGTCAGGATTTTCCTGGTTCACTTTTTTTGCTTATATTTATACTATAATTAAAAACAAACAAACATGAGCTACACAAGATTCAACAGACACGAATCAATGGATTCAGAAACAAGAAGAGAAATTATGGACCTAATTAGCGAGATTAGATCACATTCTTCTGAATTAACAAATATGATGTATGGTTTATTTGATGGATATCTATACGATGAAATGCAAATCGAAGGATTAAAACTACCAACTGAATTGGCTAAAAGGGTTATGAAAGTTTATTTCACGTGCTCAAGATATCCAAAATCAGAAACACAAAGACATTAAATAAATTTAAAATAAGTGAGTCAGGATTTTTCTGGTTCGCTTTTTTTGTTTATATTTACATATAACAAATATATAACGTATGACATTAGAAGAACTACAAATCCTATTAGAAAGAGCAGCAGACAATATTGTATATGCACAACCACAAGATGAAACACAATGGGCATATAACGAAGGAGTACAAGACCTTGCAATTGAATTAGAAAACTTAATAACTCAAAATAAATAAAATCAACATGATCAAACACAAACACCCTTGGGAGTACAAAATGCACGCAGTTAAAGGAGAAAAACCAACCGCTGAAGAATTTGCAGAGCTAGTGAAAAAAGCAACCGCAAAAGACGAAAAAGAGATTAAATCATCCGGATATATGAATATCGATGGAATTCCTCACAAGATGGTTAAAGGATCTTGGGTACCTTTAAAGAGAATCAATTAGAAACATTTTTAATATTTCACATATAACAGTTACTAAATTAATAAAGAATGAAAAGTATATTAGAAGAAGCGAATGACATTGTAAATAACAGAAGTGAAGAAGCAGATCGTAATTATGGTCCTTTTTCAGAAGGCATGGATCGTGCTGCAATGATCTTTCAAGGAATGACAGGCCATGAAGTAACAGGAGCAGATATGTTTAAGGCCTTAGTAGCTCTTAAATTCTCTCGAGAAAGCTACAACCACAAACGTGATAATTTATTAGATGCAGTTGCATATATTCAAGGACTTGATAACTATGTAAACGAAAGTAAATAATGAAAGTAGCAATCACATCAGTATTTTCAAATCTAACCTATAATAGTAAAAACCACAGAGGTTTAGAAGCTACATATTTCAAACAACTCTTAGAAGAGAATGGATATGAGGTAGATTTGATCGGTAAGAAAAATAGAAATACAGCAGATTTTGATTTTTACGTAAATTACACAGATGCTGATTGGGAATCTTATGACGCAGTCTTTATTCAATTAAGTACTGCTAATTTCTTCGGAGGTCAAGTTGGAGAACATACAGAACCAATAGCTCGAGCACTTGCAAGTTATGGTGGTAAAATATACACACTCGTAAATGATCCTCGGATTGATTTCTTAGATCCAGTTAAGGTATTGAAAAGATTCAATCTAATCCAAGATCTTGAATCTGAGTGGGCCGAGATCATTGAGAATGCAACATATCTATTCCCTGGTAAAGACATCAGTAAATTCTTAGGTAGAACGCCAAAGAACTGGGAAAAATTAGATTGGTTCACATACATGTTTAAGCATCGAATGGCAAACAAATTAGATAATGTACAAACAAATGCACTATTTGATTTTGATGCTCCTAAAAAAGAATGGGATGCTATTTATTATGGAGATAATCGAGCAGCATTTAGAGAACAACAAGTTCGAAAGTATATGCCACATAGCGAAAAGAGTTTGCTAATTGGATATAAGACTAAAAAAGTAAATACTACATTTGCTAAAAAAATGGAGCACTCTGTTTTATTAGATACGATTTCAAAAAGTAAAGCAAGTTTAATCCTAGGGGATGATGAGCATTTAGATAATGTAACGACATTTCGTTTTTATGAAACTATGGCAAGCGACTGTTTAGCAGCTATCCAAATCGAATATGATCCTAACATGGAATTAATTCAAGATCCAGTTTTGCGTGAAAAACTATATGTAAAATCAAGTGCAGATGTTGAGAAGTTAGTAGCTTCGTATTCTGACGATTTAATTGCAAGACAAAAGAAAGAATTAAGAAACTTATTCAATAGATTAGATATAACCTTTAAAATAAACAAGTAATGGCAAATATAGATAATGAATGCAAAGACCTAGAAGTAAAAGACTTTTATGGTGATTCAACAACACACCTAGCAGACATCATGGAAAACCAAAAGAAGATGCAAGAGCAGACTTATGGTTTTAACTTTGAAGATATGACAATTAGACAAATCATGGAATTTTGGCACGTTAACACACATGCGGTAGTTGATGAAATTCATGAAATGACTGATGCTTTAGGTGGTATTAAAGATGGTTCTGGAAACGCAGTATGGAAATACTGGAAAAAAGACTTTACAAAATACGATACATTAAAGATTTCTGATATGTCTGAAGGAGACAAAAAAGAATTGTATATGGAATGGGTAGATATTCTACACTTCTTTATTAATTATGCAGCATCGATTGGATTAGACGCAAAGACAGCATACAACTACTATTTCGCAAAAGCAGAAGAAAACGTTAACCGTCAGAAAAACAACTATTAATGATATTAGATATTGAGCAAAGAGATAAAGACGTCATAGTTTCGTATTATGATAAAGAAGGTAAAGTTGCATATAAGCAATATCCCATCGCACAATATCAAAATTGGTATATCTGTGGAGAGAAAGAAAAAGGAGTAAGTACTGAATTTAAAAACTGGGATGGCCGTCCTGTAAAACTAGGATACGCCCGTCAATTTAATAAATTCTCTCTAAACTATTTTATTGATGGATTACCTGAAAAAGATCGTGAAGAAATTTTAGCATATAATTTGCCTAAAACCTATTTTGTCGATATTGAAACAGAAATCGTTGATGGATTTCCTAAAGCTGAAGAGGCTAAAACAAGAATCCTATCTTTCTCAATTATTACACCAGAACGTAAGGCAATTGTCTTAGGATTAGAGGACATGGCTCCAGATAAAATCCAAAAGATTGAAGACGATACTAACGAGTATTTCAAAGATTTTGATCAAGACTGGGAATTTAAATATCATAAGTTTAAGAGTGAATATGATATGGTATATACATTCTTAATGAAATTCTTACCTAAGTTTCCAATGATGACCGGCTGGAACTTTATTAACTATGACTGGCAATATATCGTTAATAGATGTAAAAGGTTACAAATAGATATTAGTGAAGTTGGTATGACTGGTAAGTTAGATCGCAATGATTCAAGACCACTTCACATTGGAATTTTAGATTACATGCAATTGTATGATAAATATGACCGTAGTGTGAAGGTTAAAGAATCTAACTCACTTGATTATGTATCAGGTCAGGTATTAAATGTTAAGAAGATTAAGTATACAGGAGGTTTACAAGATCTTTATAGAGATAATTTTGTAAAGTATATTTATTATAACGTAGTCGATTCAGTTCTTGTATATTATATAGATCAAAAGCTAAAGTCAATGGAAGTTCTACTAACACTGGCAAACATTACAAAAATGCCTCTATATAAAGCAGCAAGCCCAGTGGCAGTTACAGAATCTTTGATGGCTAGAAAATTAGCCGAGCAAGGAATGAGAATTGGAACTGAAAAGAAAGAAGATTATGAAAAAAGTACTCAATATGCCGGAGCTTATGTAAAAGAACCAATCGTTGGATATTACGCCGGAGTAACTGCGTATGATTTTGCTTCACTGTATCCATCAATAATGAGACAGTTTAATATTTCTCCAGATGCATACATTGAACAAGTGCAAAAGAGCCAAATTAAAGAAAGACGAGAAGATACTAATGTTATTGTATGTGATAATGGTGTAGTATATTCGAAGGAAGATTCAGTACTTAGAAAGATACTTTCTGATTTATATTCACAAAGGGTTGAATATAAAAATATGTCGTATGATTACTTTACGAAGGCTGATAATCTTAAAAAAAGATTAACATAATATTTTTAGACGATAACCCCAACATGCCTGATTATTTAAATATATAATCTACCACATTGTATAAGGGCCTTTAGTTTTAAGGCCTTTATTAGTCTAACAAGAAATTTATAAAAAGAAATTATTAAAATGAGCAAATCAAATTTATTTACAGAAAGAGTAGAATATAAGCCTTTTGATTATCCAATATACTATACAGAAGGATGGTTAAAACAAATGCAAGCCTTTTGGTTACATACTGAAATTTCTATGCAAGGTGATGTTAAGGATTGGAATGAAAAACTTAATAAAGAAGAAAAGAATTTAGTTGGTAATATTCTTTTAGGATTTGCACAAACCGAATGTGCTGTTTCTGATTATTGGACAGGAATGGTTACAAAATGGTTTCCAAAATGGGAGATTAAGCAAATGGCAATGGCCTTTGGTTCACAAGAAACTATACACGCAACTGCATATTCTTATTTAAACGAAACATTAGGTCTAGAAGACTTTTCAGCCTTTTTACACGAACCAGCAACTGCAGAAAAATTTGAACATTTAACTTCAGTTGAGGCAGATTGGACACATGAAGATTTACAAGAAAATGCACACGCTAGAAAGCAAGTTGCAAGATCTTTAGCTATTTTCTCAGCATTCGCAGAAGGAGTTTCATTATATTCATCATTCGCAGTTTTATACTCATTCCAGATGAGAAACTTATTAAAGGGTATTGGTCAACAAATGAAATGGTCAGTAAGAGATGAATCACTTCACTCTAAAATGGGATGTCAATTATTTAAACACATGGCAGAAGAATATCCTACATTAAAAGATGATGTTAAAGCTGATGTTTTACAAGCGGCTGCCTTAATGGTTGAAATGGAACACAAATTCATTGATAAAATATTTGAAGAGGGAGATCTTGAGAATATGGAAGCAAACCACTTAAAGCAATTTATTATTAAAAGAACTAATGAAAAAATAGCAGAATTAGGATATACTGATGGCCCTTTCATGGAATATGATAAAGATCAAGCAGCGGAACTAGATTGGTTCTATCACTTAACTGGAGGAACAACACATACAGATTTCTTTGCCGTTAGACCTACTGATTACTCAAAGGCTGGTGAAGATGAAAACTGGGACGAAGACGAACTTTTTTAAAACTATATAGAATATGAATAAAGAAACAAAAAACCACGGAGAATCTCTTGGATGGGAGCTTGGTGTAGATTTTCCACTTTGGGGAAATACAGAGATCTATGTTAAAACAATTAGCAATGGATATTTAATTGACACTGAAACTCCAAAGGATGCATATTGGAGAGTTGCGACATCAGTTGCAAAAAGATTACAAAAACCAGAATTAGCAAGTAAGTTTTTCGACTATATTTGGAAAGGTTGGTTAAACTTAGCCAGCCCGGTATTATCAAATACAGGATTAGAAAGAGGTTTACCAATCTCATGTTTTGGTATTGATGTAGCAGATTCTATCCACGATATTGGTGCTAAAAACCTAGAGATGATGTTGTTGGCAAAGCACGGTGGAGGAGTTGGAGTTGGTATTAATCAAATTCGACCGGCGGGTGCAACTATTCGTGGAAACGGAACCAGTGATGGTGTTGTACCTTTCTGTAAGATTTATGATTCAACAATTCTTGCAACTAACCAAGGTTCTGTAAGACGTGGAGCTGCTTCAGTTAATATTGATATTGAACACAAAGACTTTTGGGAATGGTTAGAAATCAGAGAGCCAAAGGGAGATGTAAATCGCCAATCATTAAACTTACACCAATGTGTTATTATATCTGATGGGTTTATGCAAAAAGTAAAACAAGGAGACAAAGAAGCACGTAAAAGATGGACCGCAGTTATTAGAAAAAGACGTTCAAGCGGAGAGCCATATATTATGTATAAGGGTAATGTGAATCGTATGAATCCAGAAGCATACAAGCAAAATGGATTAAAGGTTTATATGACAAACATTTGTTCTGAAATTACACTACACACAGACGAATCACACTCATTTGTATGTTGTTTATCTTCAGTTAATCTTTCAAGATATGACGAATGGAAAGATACTGATTTGGTTTATACTGCAACTTGGTTCCTTGATGGAGTTCTTGAAGAATTTATCCAAAAGGCAAAATTTATGCGTGGATTTGAAAACTCAGTTCGTTCTGCTGAAAAAGGTAGAGCGCTAGGACTTGGAGTTTTAGGATGGCATACATATTTACAAGACAGAAACATTCCATTTGAAGGTTTAACAGCAAGTTATGAAACTCGTAAGATATTTTCACAAATTAAAATTGAAAGTGAAAGAGCATCTAGAGATATGGCAACTGAATTAGGAGAGCCATTATGGTGTGTTGGTACAGGAATGAGAAATTCGCACTTACGTGCAATTGCACCGACAGTTTCTAATTCTAAACTAGCAGGTAATGTTTCTCCAGGTATCGAACCTTGGGCAGCAAATGTATTTACAGAGCAAACTGCTAAAGGAACATTTATTAGAAAGAATCAAACTTTAGAAAGAATGTTAGATTCTATTGGTAAAAATACTAAAGAAACATGGGATGCAATTCTTAGAGATGGTGGAAGTATATTAGGTCTAGGATGGACTGACGATTATGTTGTTAATATAGGAACAAAACTAAACTTAAAAGAAGGAACTGGTATACCAATTACTCACAGTGAATTAGCAGAATTACCAAAAGTAGAGCAAGAAGATTATGTTCCTTTAAATGATGTATTTAAAACCTTTAAAGAAATTAATCAATTAGAGTTAGTTAAACAGGCTGGAGTAAGACAACAATACGTTGATCAAGCAGTTTCGTTAAATTTAGCTTTCCCTAAAGAAGCAGAACCTAAGTTTATTAATCAAGTACACTTAGAAGCATATGATCAAGGAATTAAAACCTTATACTATATGAGAACTGAATCAGTTTTACGTGGAGATATTGCAAGCAATGCAACAGATCCAGATTGTTTAAGCTGTGATGGATAAAAAATAAAGGTGTGGTTTGAAGACCACCCTTAGGACCGGGATAGTTCTCGGAATAGATGCCAGGAGTTCGCTACTTCCTGGCATCGTCTTTTTAAAAGAATTTTTTGTTTGTGAAACTTTTTGTTTATTTTGTTTATAATACCTATAAATAACATTGTATTAAATCTAAAACAAATATGAAAATTACAATTAACAAAGTAGATCAAACTAATTTTATTAACTTCATTAACAGATTGAAGGTAATCGATTCTTTCGTTTATTTTAAAATTAAAGGTGGAACTATTCAAGCTTCGGCTTATTTACCACAACGCGATGCTGTAAAACATCACAGACTTCCAATCGGACAGATTTTCCAAATTGAAGAAGGATCAATCACAACAACAAAAGAGCTAAAAGTAGCTTTCTTTGATGCACAAAAATTAACAGATGCATTCAAGCAGTTTGATTATGATTCAATTTGTGGTGAAATTGAGTTCGTGGAAAACGATGAAGATTTTGTAGCAACTAGTTTCCGCATCTTTAATGACGAACTAGAAATTAAATTAGCTTGTTCAGAACCGTCTTTAGGATATAAAGATCTTACAGATACTCAAATTTCTAGTATTTTTAACGTAGATGACGCTAGCTTTAAATTTGATATGGATTACGGAACTTTAACTAAAGTTAAAAATCTTTTTGGATTAGATAAAGAAGAAACTTTCTCAATCGAAGCAAATGGTAAAGGAGTAAAATTAACAGGTAACACATACAATATGTTAGTAACTCCAGATTATGAAGGAACTTCAGGTAAAAAAGTAACCTTATTTAAAAAATACTTAAACCTTTTAGACAAAGAAGATTATACAGCTAATGTTCTAGAAAATAGAGTTGTTATGAAGTCGAATGACTCTGAAACTTTATTAACTATTGCAACATGTAATACTGGAGCGTAAATGATCGAAATTGAACAACTAATAGAAAAGCCAGAAACAGAGCTTACACCTGAGGAAACTCAAGCTTTAATATCGCACTATGAACAAATGTCAGCTAAATATACGGCATATGAACAAGCGGTTAAAGTAACTCTAAACTCTATTTATGGTGCATTTGGAAATAAGTGGTTTCACTTTTTTGATATAGAAATTGCAGAATCAATTACCCTACAAGGTCAATCTGCAATTCTATATTCTGAAAAGATATTAAACAAATACTTCCAAGAATTCTGGACTAAAGACACTGCAGCGCATAAACATTTAAATATTAATGTTAAAGGCAGATTAGTTAGACCATCAGTTGTTTATATCGATACAGATTCTTGTTATGTTCAATTTGAAGAAATGTATGAATCTATTGAATGGCTTGGTGAAGAACTTTCAATTGATAAGTTTATTATGGAGCTATATAATTTTAGAATCAAGGACTACATTACAAAGTGCATGGCAAAATATGCTGAAATTACAAATACAGATAATTTCCTGTATTTCGATATGGAAACGATAGCATATTCTGGGATTTGGTTAGCCAAGAAAAAGTACTTACAAAATATAGCGTGGGAGGATAAACTAGAAGAAGATGATAGATATCCTTCTCTTAAGAAGATTAAAACAATCGGATTTGATACAATACAAAGTTCAACTCCTGCGCTAGCACGTAAGCACTTAACAGAGGCTCTTCAATTAGTTCTATCTGAAAAACCAACTGCAGCTCTTTTAAAGAAGTTAGTTGATTACTTAAAGAAATGTAAGAAGGAATTTAAGTTGGCAGATATCGATCAAATCGCTTTCAATAAAAGAACAAACAATATTGAAAAATATATTGTAGATGATACTATTGAATTTCAGATTGGATCTAAATGTCCACCTAACGTAAAGGCAGCTGGATTTTATAATTTCTTAATGAATACCAATCCAAAATATAAGAACAAATACAAAATGATCGGTAACGGAGAAAAGCTAAAACTATATCACTGTAAAAACCAAACATGTGATATGTTCGCATACTTACCAGGAGATCATCCCTATGAAATTGCGCCTGAGGTTGATTATGAAATACAATTTGAAAAAAGTGTAATTGATCCACTCAACAGAGTTTTGAAAGCGTGTTCTTTACAATTGTTAAATAGAAATTTAATTTACTCAACATCATTATTTTAATTATGGAACCAACATTTTATGAAATAGTACGCAATATTACTAAATCCACACCTAATAACATGGATTTAGGAAATTCAATCAGATCTTTAATTAATAAAATTGAAGATTCAAAACAAGTAGAACCAGAAGTATTCGTTGATACAAATCAAGTAACAATATTTCAAGATTTAGAAAATTATGGCAATAGATCCTAAAAAAATCGTAGAAGAACTAACAGTTGAACAACAGCTGCAGGTTAGAGATTATCAAAAGGTACACATGAGATTAAAAGTTTTAAAAGCTCAAATGGCAGAGATTCAAGATGAAACGGCAGATCTTATAGATACTCTTGAAAAGATGAGAAACAAAGATAAAAATAAAGAAGAAGACAATGGCTAAAAAAGATTTTACATTTAATGATTTAAACGACGAATTAGCAAATTTAAATCCACTAGGATCCGTAATGGATCAATCAAATTTTAGTGAAGTTACTGAATGGATTCATACAGGTAACTATCACTTGAATGCATGTGTGTCAGGCTCACTTTTCGGAGGATGGCCAAATAACAGATCTTGTTCAGTCGCAGGCCCTTCAGGTACTGGTAAAACTTTCCTTACATTAAATTCTGTAAGAGAGGCAATCAACATGGGTTACAGCGTAATCTATTATGATTCTGAAGCAGCTGTAGATAAAGAACAAATGATTAAGTTCGGTATTGATATCACAAAGGTGAATTATCAACCGATGAACACTGTTCAAGATTTCAGAACTTCAATTACTACAATTACGCAAAAGATGCAAGAGATCAAAAGAAGCGGTGGAAAGATTCCTAAGCTAATGATTATTCTTGATTCTGCTGGTAACTTAGCAACTAGAAAAGAAATTGATGATGCCGCAAGTGGATCTGAAAAGAGTGACATGACACGTTCAAAGATCTTAAAATCTATCTTTAGAATCATTATGACTCCATTGGCAGATTTAAAGATTCCATTCATTTTTACAAACCACACATATCAATCTCAATCATTTATTCCAATGCAGATTGCAGGTGGAGGAACTGGTCCAGAATACGCAGCCTCAATCGTGTTGATGTTAAATAAAGCACAATTAAAAGACGGTGCAGATAAGGTAGGTATTATTGTAACAGCAAAACCTTCAAAGAATCGTTTTGCAAAGCCAACTCCAATTAAATTCCACCTAAACTTTAGTGAAGGTATGAATCCATATGTTGGACTAGAACAATATGCTACTTGGGATATTTGTGGAATTACAAAAGGAACAATTGAAAAAGGTAAGAAAGTTCCTAAAGCAACTGCAAGAGGATGGATCTGTGAACACTTAGATGAAGCGGTACCTAACAAAGATTTCTTTACTGACAAAGTATTTACTAAAGAAGTATTAGAAAGAATTGAAGCACATATTAAGCCGCTATTTAATTATAATTCAGAATCAAGCTCATTAGACATCGAAGAGATGTTAAACGATACGGTAGAATCATAATGAAAGCTGACGTTTATAACATTAACGAGGATAAATTACCAATAAAATATATCTTAGGCATTCAGGATAAGTTAGAAGCATTTCCTGATGCTTTCGATATACTATACATATTCATTACCGAAGCTGTAAAGAATCCCTCTCGACAGAAAGAAACATTCACCCGACACGCTTTAATGAAATATCATAGTAAAGGTAATACTGAGAACGCGGCCGAAGGATTAAAAAGAGGCATTCAATTAGGTTTGTTAGAGCAAATCAAATTCGAAGAAGGAAAAGAAACATACGAAATAAAAATAAACCCATACACATGATAGCAGTATTTGACGATTTCATAAAAGATGAAACCCTATTAAAAGAGATAGCAGATCAAGGAGATGCTTTCTTCTATCCAACTGGCCAATATACATATTGGAAAGGATGGTGGAGTAACGAACCAAAAACAGTTAAACAAAAACTAATAAAGTATATCTGGAACGATCAGCTACCTGTTCAATTAAATATGCAATTAGACGGATTCGAACACTGGACCGGAATTCAAAGAGCAGATCAAGATGGTCGTAGAAATTATTTAGAATTACACTTAGACGATGACGTTATGCTTAGAGAAAAAACAGGAAATAGAATGTTCCCGGTTTTAGGCTGTGTTTATTATCCTGCTGGTTTTGAATTCGAAGGAGGAGATTTACATATCTATACCGATGGAGAGGGAAAATCACCAGAGGTTATTAAAACCAGACCAAACAGATTAGTTATATTTAATCCAGGCTCTGTAGTACATGGTGTTGATAAAGTAACATCGGGTATCAGAGGAGCTATTGCGATTAATGCATGGGCAGAAGAGCCATGGTCAGTCGGACAGGGTCATATTATACTAGAGTAAGATTGAAACTAACTGGGTTATACTAATATAACCTATATACAAAAACAAAAATATGAAATTCGAAGCAGATAAAGAAAAGATATTTTTTAAACTATCTCTTTCTAAACCTAAATATTTTGAGACGATTGATAGATCATTCTATACGTCAGATGATATTGCGCTATTACATACGTTAGCTTCTAAATTTCACTCTAAATTTCATGAAACTCCATCACTAGATCAAATGACTTCTCTTGTTGGAAACCCTAAGTTTAAGGGTAAGATTGATCAAAACATTATAGATCTAGTATACAAAGTAGATCTGCTACAATACGAAGAAGAGTGGTTAACTCAAACTACAGAATCTTGGATTAAGTGGAGAAACTTTGAAAGTACTTTAATGGATACGATCGAGTATGTTAAAACAACCGATGTAAATCCTGAAAATGTAGATAGCATTGTATCTAAGGTAAAGACCTTGATTAATGATAGAAATTCAATCGTATTTAATTCAGATATTGGATTAGATTTCTTTAATGCAGATGATCACTACAGTGAAGAGCGTGTTAAAGTAAGTTCAGGTTATAATTTCTTAGATCGAGTACTTGGCGGAGGATATGATAAAGACGGTTCCTTAGTAGTTTATGTCGGAGAACAAAACATTGGTAAGTCAATCTTTTTAGCTAATGACGCTGCAAATTTTGTAAAGATGGGAGTAAATACTGCTTTTATCTCTGCTGAAATGTCAGCCCCTAAAGTCTTAAAAAGAATCGGTGCAAACCTTTTAAGTATTCAAATGAGCGACTATGATGAAAAGGCTAAGAATCGTGATTTAATGAAAAGAAAGATTGAAACAGTTGGAGATGGATTAACGCCTCCAGGCCAGCTATTCATTAAACAATTCCCAACATCTCAAGCAACTGTTACTGATATAGAAGCTTATTTAAAACAAATTGAAGAGGAAAGAAAGATTAAATTAGGTGCAATTGTAATTGATTACATTAACATCTTAGCAAATTTTAGAAATCCAAACAGTGAAAACACATACTTAAAGATTAAGCAAATTGCCGAAGATTTAAGAGCAATGGGAACACGTAACGGTTGGTTAATCGTAACGGCAACTCAGATTAATAGAAATAACTATAACTCCAGTGACATTGGAATGGGAGACGTTGCAGAATCTGCAGGCCTATCACACACTGCAGATATGATGTTAGGTATTATACAAGATGACTTAATGCGATCTAGTTATGAATATTGGTTAAAAATCCTGAAAATCAGGGACGGTGAAGGTAAAGGAACTAAATGTAAATTAGATATTAATTATAATTACATGAGACTTATAGAAACCGATGAAACAACAAACTCAAATATACACAGTTTATAATGTCAACAGGAAGAACAAAAAGAGATAAAATATTCGATAACACGTTCGAAGAAACAGAATACGAGTATGACACATCGATGTCTTTCGCTCTCTCACCGAGAGCAGTTGACAATAGATCTGAAGAAGATAAGATCGAAACAAAGTTAATAGCAGATGAAATACATGCACTAATTATAAACTCTAGATTTAAGAAATTTAATAAGATTGATGAATTCCACCAAACTATTAAATTAAACAAAATAGATATTAATGAAGTGTATGAATTTATATCAGATGAAACCAGAGCATCACATTCTCTAGTTGATATATTCTCGGAATTATGTGACTACTTTAATATAAACCCTACTCGATTTTATCAATCACTTGGAAACAAATTTAAAGAAGAATTAATTGAAGAGCTAGACGCTCGAACAAATATACTACAGAAGAAGAATATCAATAGATTGTTTTAATATGATTGAAAGTAAAATCTTAAAGAATCCTGTGAAAAGGATCTGGGTTTTAGGTGATATGCACTTAGGTATCCGATCAAATTCAATGGAATGGTTAGAGATCCAAAAAGATTTCTATGAAAACGTATTTATACCAACTCTAAAAGAAAAAGTAAGACCAGGTGATGTTTTAATCCAGGTCGGAGATGCTTTTGATAATAGACAGAGTATAAATTTAAAAGTATTGAATTATGCTGTAAATCTTTTTGAAAGATTAGGTGAAATTCTACCAACCCATGTTATATGTGGTAACCATGATATCTGGGCAAAAAAGAGTAATGAAGTTACTTCAATTGATAGTTTAAAATGGATTCCAAATGTTCAGATCTATAAAGAACCTAAGCTTTTTAATTGGGCAGGTAAGAATGTTTTATTGATGCCATGGAGAAGGGACACTGAACATGAGGTTGAAACTCTTGCAGAATACCCTCAAGCAAATATGGTATTTTGTCATTCAGAAGTTCGTGGAATTAAACTAAACTCAAAGGTTACAAATCACCATGGTGTTGAAGCAAACTCGTACGATCAATTTGATGGAGTTTGGTCAGGACATATTCATTACCGACAGAATAAAGGTAAATTAAGAATGGTTGGTGTTCCATATCAATTAACACGTTCTGATGCAAACAACGCAAAAGGATTTGACCTGATTGACTTGGGTGACATGAGCGAAACTTTCTTCGAGAATGATAGATCACCAAAATTCGTGAAAACGTATCTTACAAGCCTTTACAATGTTACCTTGGGTGAATTTAAAGAGCAGATTGAAAATAATTTCGTTGATCTATTCGTACCATCACACGTGGCTGCCAGCAATTCACTTTCTAAATTCATTAATCAAATTCAAAATGTCGGTAGAAAAATAGAACCAAACATATACGAACAAGATACTTTTATCGATAAAGATATGTATGATATGGATGAGATCGAGGATATGTATAAGAATTACAATATCTTGCATCTGTGTAATATGTATATTGATGGTATGTCTAAGGATGATGAAACAAAAGGACAAATCAAAGATAGAATAAAAAGACTGCATGATTTATGTGCATATAATTATGATAGTGAAATATGAGAATACAATCGATAGAGTTTAAGAATTTTGCAAGTTATGGAAATTCAATACAAAAACTAGAGTTTGAAAAAGACAATTCGGAATTATTCCTAACACTTGGTAAAAATGGCCATGGTAAAACTACAATTGCAAATGCTATTGTGTTTGCGCTATATGGTAAAGTTGAAGGTGTGAAGATGGCAGACTTGCCTAATCGTATTAATAAAGAACTTTGGGTTAAGATTAATCTACAGTGTAAAAATACTGAGGTCTCTATTGAAAGAGGATTAGCACCTAGTAAATTCGAAGTTAAGCTCAATGGCATTGAGTTTGATAAAGCAGGTAAAAGATCAGTTCAAGAATATTTAGAAGAAGAGATCTTTGGCATCCCGTATCATGTATTTAAAAATATCATTATCCTATCAGTAAATGATTTTAAGTCATTTTTAACAATGACGAATCATGATAAAAAACAAATCATTGATAGAATGTTTGGCTTTTCTATTTTAAATGAAATGCAACAAAATATCAAAGAAGAGCGTAAAAGTTTAAAGGTTGATTTAGACGTATATGAAAGGGAACTTACACAGTTAAACGAAAATATCACTTCAGTTAACATGAAGTTGAATGAGTTGATGGCAGAATCTAATGAAAAAGACAAGGCCAAAATTCAAGAGTTAAAAGATTCTTTAGTTAGATATACAAACAATAAAAATAAGCTTGAAAGTGCTCAAACTACTATTTCTGAAAGCCTATCAAAAGTTAATTTAGATTTAAGATCTGCGAATGATGATAAAACAAAACTAATATACGAGCTAGAGGCTCTCACTAAGAAGTTAAGCTTGTATGAAAACAACACATGCCCAACATGCGAAGGTGAATTATCAACAGATTTCCACACTGATCGTAAATCAGAGATAGAAAATAACATTGAAACTCTACCTGCTAAAATTGCTTTAGAAAAAGCAAGAGTAGTGCAAGTAGAAGAAGACTTAGCTGCTCTTCGAGGTAAAGACCGTGCCGTTCGAGATAAAGTTTCAGTTATTAACACAAATATCAGAAGCCTTAAATCAGAACTAATAAAAATAAAAGATTCACTGAACAATAGTGACAGCTTTTCACACATGCAATCTTTGATAGATGGTTTTGAATTACAAGAAAAAGAAAAGACAAAATCCAAAACAATAGTTAACAGTGAATATTATTTTTTAGAAAATCTAGAAGAAATCTTAGGAGAAGATGGTGTTAAAAACCTTGCAATTAAAACAATTCTACCCGGATTAAACACAAACATTGCAGCCATGGCACAGACCATGCACTTGCCCTTTCACTTAAGATTCGACGAAAAGTTTAATTGTATTATTAATCATTTAGGTGAAGAAATTAATCCGATGACCCTTTCAACAGGTGAGCGTAAGAAGGCAGACTTTATAATTATTATCGCAATTATAAAGATATTGAAATTACGTTTTCCACAACTAAACCTACTATTCTTAGATGAATTATTAAGTTCGGTTGACGCAGATGGAGTTCATAATATTCTTAAGATATTAAGTCAAGTAATTAAAGAGAGCAAAATTAATACATTTGTAATTAACCACTCGGTATTACCTCATGAATTGTTTGATAAGAAAATTCAAATCTATAAAGAGAACGGATTTTCTAAATTTGACATAGAAACAATAGAATAATATAGATATATAAAGCTATATGGCAAGTTATAATTTAAAATACAATTCAGATGATAGTGTCGTAAGGCATGTCATTATCGGTTTATTAGCTGACTTAAATAATAAAGTTTATTTTTGGAGACAATTAAACGAAAATGATCGAGTAGCAATTGATGTTCCTTTTTATTATTCAATAACAGGTGACGATCAATTCCTACGTGATAATTTCTTATTTACAACAACAACTGGCGTTGACTGTCACCCTGATCAAGCATTTGCAGATGCAAATTATGATGCTGTTCCTAGGGGAGTAGTTAATCTAACAGGAATGTCAATTGACTCAGGTAAACTAATCAATAAAAGAAACGTTGGTACTTATACTAAGATGAACCAGGAAGGCGCTATGGAAGGGTACTCGACTGAGTTTGAGATGATTCCTATCACTTTAAGCCTAGATGTTGAAATATTAGTTAGTTCTACATTGGATGCATTTAAGGTTACCGAGATGATTATTAAGAAGTTATATAAATCGAATTCGTTTAACGTTGAAGTAGGGCATTTAAATGAGGCAACATATCGATTAAATTCGTACTATGCAATGCCAGATGATTATGAAGTACAAAGACCTATTGATTTTACGTTCGAAGACAAGGATAAATATAAAATAACCTTTCCAATAGAGATTAACACACATATCCCTTCGTTTGATTGGGAAACAGAAAGACATGTCGGAAATAGAATGTTTGAGATAAACTCAACTACAATCCCAACTGCTGATTCTAATAATAATACTCCAGGTGAAATCAATGTAATTGACGAAAATACCAAATAATATAAAAGATATATAATAAAAATAAAAACAAATTCTAACATGACGACTAATATTTTAGCCCCATTTGTAAAAACAGAAAATTCTTTCAAATTCTACGTTAACGGTAGAGTTTTTGAAATGAATAATGATACAATAACAGAAACAGAAACTATTGATTCTACTTTAAGAAATGCTATTACTGCATTTGAATCTTTTGAATTTTCAGCAAATACAGTAAAGTGGTTCCATGGAGCTTCTAAATTTATTTATAGCTTAACAGAAAATACTTTCAAAGTTGGAGATACTGTTATTGAAAACTTTTCTAATCACGTATTATCTAGTGGATTAGTAAGATATGAAAATAAAGCAACTGCAGACCTATTTGAATCATTACCAACAATGGTAGAAAATTTCGTAGCTCTAGATTTTGCAGCAACATTCGAAGGAAACAATAATATTGTTAACGTATTTAAAATCGAGGAAAAAGTATATGTTGCTAGATTTAATACAGTAAATAAAATTGCAAAGTTCTTTGAAGCTACTAACGCAAATGCAGCAGTAGATTTTGTAAATGAACAAACTGGTTTATCAGCTGCTACATTCTTAAATGAATTAGTTACAGGACAAGCCCAGGAAATTGCACAGAACGAAGCAGTAATCAAGTCTTATAAGGATATGATTGCTTTCTTAAAAGATCAAAGAGGTTTATTAGCAGAGGCTGACAAAACAATTTCAGAAATTAAAGCAGCAGATACTTTAATCAATGAAGAAATTGCGACATGGGAAGCTAAGATTGCTGAACTACAAGCGTAAGTTTACAACTACATAAAATCATGAAAAAGAGATCCTAGCGGATCTCTTTTTTTATTTAGAAACAAAACAACAATTAACGGTATAAATCTAAACAAATTTAAATTAATACTGTGGCTCGTAAAAAAAATTACTTAAACAATAAAGACTTTTATGCACAAATGGTTTTATCCAAAGATGCAGATAAGCTAACTCCAGAAGCTGAGAAGATGTTAATTCTTCTAGCTGAGAAAACTATCAATAAAATGAGATATGTCAGCGAAGACGATCGTAATGATTGTTTGCAATTTGCAATGCTAGATCTTCTTAAATATTGGCGAAACTTTAATCCTAAATATCCAAACGCGTTTGCATACTTTACTGAGATTGCAAAAAGAGGATATGCCAAAGGATGGAATAAGATTCATCCTAAAAAATACGGTGGAACTATTTCAATCGGCGGAAACGGCGGCGGAGACGGAGAAGGCGGTGGAATATACACACTATAAATGTCAATAAAAAATCTCAAACCAACAAAGAACTCAGGATTCAATCAAGGATATTATGTCCCGGTATTTCCTGAAAAATACATAGGCCCTACTCCGATAATATACAGGAGTTCATGGGAACGTAAGTTCTGTATTTGGTGTGATATGAATGACAAAGTATTAAAGTGGTCAAGTGAGCCGGTTGAAATTAAATATTGGTCTCGACAAGATTCAAAGGCACATAAGTATTATCCGGATTTTTATTTTAAGCAAATACAACAAGACGGCACAGAATTAGAATATATTGTTGAAATAAAACCAAAGGCACAGATAACAAAGCCACAGCCTCCTAAAACAAATTCTAAGAAAGCTCTTAAATCATATAAGTTTCTTGCAGAACAGTATGTAAAAAATATGGATAAATATAATGCAGCTAAAGAGTTTTGTGATGGTAGGAATTATAAATTTATCGTGCTAACTGAAGACACTATATTGAATGGGTTACGTTAAAGATAAAATAAAAGAATTAATCAAAGAGGCGGGTAGTCGTAAGAAGGCTCGTTCCGTTGCTGAAAGGTGGTTTGACGAAAGTTCAAAGTCTAGAACCTTAAATGAGGTTCAACAGACAAGAAATAGATTTGAACCCGGTAAAATATATGTATTTGATTACAAACCTGTCACAGAAAACCTCCCGTGGTTCGATGCAAACCCGGTAGTATTGGCAATAGAACATAAAGGAGAAAATGACCTAGGAATTAATTTAAATCTTTTACCAGTTAATTTTAAGGAACAATTGTTAGAAGACTTATATAATAGAATGGAAGGTCAAATTAAGAATGCAACTTCAGGTAAAAGATCTGAAAATGCAAACAGACAAGCACCTTTAAGAATAACATATGATGGAATAAAAGCCTATCTTAAAAAAGATGGTTATGATTTTGCAATTAGACAATATATACCAAGCGGAAAATCAAGACAAAGTGTAGTTAGTTATACAAGATGGCCTGATATTGCGCTATGCGACTTTATTGAATTAAATGGAACTACGGTAGCAAATATAAGAAGGCTGTTTTTTAGCTAATAAAAACTGAATATATAAATAAATATAATAAAATAATAACAATGGCAGGATTCGTAGATAGAAATGGCCCTTTAAGTTACAATAAAAAATCGTTTACATTAAGAGATCAACTTAAGAAGTTAAGTTCGTTTGGTATGTATTACGATGATTTAGTACTTAGACAATCACAATCGATTGGTCCGATGGAAGATCAAATTGGTTTTGGTCAAATGAACCAAATGGGATTAGATAGTGATGACATGTATGGCGCTTTTGCAGCCCTTTCTATGTCAGATACTAACATGCGTAAAAATATCCCTTTCTTTGATCAGGGTTATGAAAATAAGCGTGAAGAATTAAGAGCATTCTCAACATACGATGAAATTGAAGATATCTTAGATATTTTATGTGATGAGTCGATTGTATATGACAATAAAAACTTTTTCGTAAATCCTGAAATTATCGGGATGGATGTTAGTGAAGATGTAAATAAATATTTAAACAAATCGTTTAGAGATATTTACCAATACTTTGGATTTACACAAGATCAATCAGCATGGTATTACTTTAGAAAATTCTTAGTTGATGGTTATCTTTCTTTTGAGATTATCTATAATCCAGAACAGACTGAAATTATCGGATTTAAAGAAATTGATCCAATTACACTAGTACCTGGATATAACAAAGAAGATGGTAAGAAAGTTTGGACCCAATTCATGGACGATCCAGTTAAGGAGAGAGTCCTATATGATTCACAGATCATTTATATTTCTTATTCATCTATTACTACAGCGTCAAGGGTAAGTTACTTAGAACGTTTAGTAAGATCATTTAACTTGATGAGAATTATGGAACACACTAGAGTAATCTGGGCCGTAACAAACTCATCTTATAGAATGAAATTTATCATCCCAGTTGGTGGTAAATCTAAAACAAGAGCAAAGCAATCCCTAGCTCAGTTAATGAATAACTATAAAGAGGTTGTAGATTTTGATTGGGAATCAGGTACAATGCACACTGATGGAAAGCCAATGCTACAATTTAATAAAGAATACTGGTTACCTTCGAAAGATGGAGAACAGCCTGAAATCGAAACACTTGGTGGAGAAGGTCCGGAATTATCAGATACAGAAGCACTTAAATACTTTAGTGATAAACTTAAAGCAGTTTCAAAGATTCCATTTAATAGATTTATGTATGAAGACGGTGGTGGAGACTTTAACCTAGCAGCTGATGGTATGATTAGAGATGAAATTAAGTTTTCTAAATTTATCACAAGATTGCGTTCAGTTTTCCAAGAGATTTTAGTTAAACCATTACACATTCAAATGTGTCTTAAATATCCGGAATTTGCTGATGATGCTGCATTCAAAACACAAATATCTCTACAATTCGTAGAAGAAAATATGTTTGCAGAATTAAAGCACATGGAAATCATGGAACGTAGAATACAATTTGTTAGTGAATTAAAAGATTCATTAGTAACTACAGATCCAGTAACTATGGAAGAAGAATATTACTTTGATCAAGATTTCTTAGTAGACAGATATTTAAAATTATCACCAGACGATAAAGCAGCTAATGAAGCATATAAAGCTAGAAAAGCTGCAAAAGATGCCGAAGAGCCAGAGGTTGATCCGATGGACATGGGAATGTAAAACAGATATATAAAAAATGAAACACGTAAAACTATTTGAACAATTTATAGCGGAGTCAGTTGACTTAGTACATGTCTATGATAAAGACGGCGAAATGTACGGCACCGGAGAATTGGTTAAAACTAAAGGTAAAAAATCACTAATTAGATGGGATGGTTCAAATGAAGAATGGATCGATTCAAATTTAGTTAAGATGGTAGAATCAGCAATCTCTGAAAAGAGAGAAGATGTTGGTAAATACAACACTGTTAAGAAAGCAATGAAGGCTATCAAAAAAGAATATGGACCAACACCTACCGTACAATCAGTTGCATCATTTATTAATGATAACTATTATGATGTTACAGAAGTAGAACGCGGTGATGATGATCCAAGAGCAAACGATAAAATTGCAGATTTAATAGCAACGTACAAGTTTGATATTGAAGAATGGGAAATTGCATGGGCTGATGCTCAGAATGAATCAGTAGTTACTGAGGCATTAGCACCTGGTTCTAAAATAGAAAAGAATTTAAACAAGGCGTTAAAGGCAAATATTAATATGTTTGGAGATAATGATGAAACTATTAAGGTTTTAGATACTCCAGTTAGAATCGAACGTAGTCAATACGATAAAGAAATGAATGGAAGATCTAAGAATTTTGGAGCTTCTATTATGTATATGTATGGTTCTAGAACTAATGAGTATGACACGTCAGCCGTTATTGGTGTAATATCAAGAACGAAAGGAACTGCTAAAGTATTTTTATATTCTGAAGAAACATATAATCAGTTTGCAAAGGGAGCTTCATTTAAAGAATATGAAGGAGCTAGTGTTTTAGAAGAATTTCAAAATAAAACAAGAGATATAGTTTCTCATTTATCTAAGTTTCCAGCTGATGGTTCAGCAAACGAATCAATAGTTACTGAGGCAAAACCAGCCGGTCTTTCTAAAAAAGAAACTCTTAAAGTTGCACAGAAATTTGCAGCTGCTCTTACAAAATTAGATGGTATGAAATATACTGTTAGTTCTGATTATGAAGAAGATTCATTTGATTTAGATATTGAAGATCAAGACGATGTAGATCCTAGAACAACAGGAGAATATGCAGGTGGTTCATATAATATTAATGCTGATGGTTCAGTAGTTAACATGGCAGTTTCGAATAAGAAAAACTCATCACCAGTTTATGGTAATATGGATGATGACATTAAAACTATCATAAAGACTATTAAAAACATAAAAGAATCAGTAGTTACTGAAAGCTTTAGAGTTGGTAAAGTACTTGCTATTAAAAAATACAATGTAAAAACAAACCGTAAAGAAGTAGTAGATGTTAGGGTGACTGATTACATTAAAAAACCAGGTTCTAAGGATTTTGTAGAATACGATCTTAAAGGAAAGAAAAGAAAAGTTTCAGTTGATGTATTTAAATCAATGATCGCTGAAGACGCGGTTAATGTTACACCGGAATCTGATGTTACTATTGATAACTATACAACAGACGGTAATGAGGAAATCTTATCAGTGGAAATTGTAGGAGCTATTGTAAGCTCTGAAAGTGAAGATGAATTCTTACAATACTTTTATGACACATACGGAGAAGGAGCATTTACTAAAGCAGACACTTCAACCTTAACTAAATACTACAACGAATACGTTGAAGAAGTTACGGCAAAGGAAACTGAAGAGGAAGAAGAAGCTGAAAAGGCTGAAGGTGGAGATGATGAACTAGACATGGACATCTAAAAAAATTAAAAATCAATCTTTTTAATAAAGATATATAATTCAAATATAATAAAATAATAAAATGATCAATAAAGACTTATTAATCTTAGAGAGGTCCTCATCGAGTTTAGATTTCAAAACCGATAATGGAGTTTATGTGTTAGAAGGTATCTTCGGCGAGTTAGATAAAAAGAACAAAAACAATCGAATCTATACTGCAGAAGAATATGTACCACAGATTGAATCTCTACAGGACAAAATTAAATCTTCAAAATTATTAGGTGAATTAGATCATCCAAGTAATTTCGATGTATCTTTAAAGAACGTATCTCACGTTATTGAAGAATTAACGTATGATGAGGAAAACAAACAAATTAAAGGACGTATCCGTTTATTAGATACTGACGCTGGTCGCCAGGCTAAAGCACTAGTTGATGCTGGTGTTCCTTTACAAATCTCTTCTAGAGCTGCAGGTGCAGTTGAAGAAAATGGACAAGTAAAAATCAAACAATTATTTACGTATGATTTAGTAGCTGATCCTGGATTTGCTAACGCAGAATTAACAAGAGTTAACGAATCTTACGGATTTGCTAACGACTCTGATATTTTAATTTATGAAATCGGAGTATCAAATATAAATGAAACAAAAATAGAAAATAAAGAAACAGAAACAATGGCAGAATCTAAATTTATCACTGTTGAAGACTTTAATAAATATTCAAAATATCTTTCTGAAGAAATTAAGTCTATTAAAGGATCTTTAACAGAGGCACAAGAAAACAACAATGAGACTGAAATTTCAGAATTAAAAGAATATGCTACTTATTTAGCAGAAAAATTAGACCAGTCTATTCAATACTCTGAACATGTTGCAGAGAAAACAGATCAATCAATCCAATACTCTGAAGAGTTAGCGGAAAAATTAGATCAATCAATCCAATATTCTGAGCATATTGCTGAAGGTGTTGATTCTATTAAAGAATACACAAACTACTTAGCAGAGTCTTATAATGAAGGAGCAACAACTCACGAAAACTTATTAGAATATATTGACTACTTAAAAACTAATTTAGAAAAAGTTACAGAATATGCAGAGTACGTTGCTGAAACTGTAAACTCTAACTTAATCGTTGAAACTGAAGGCGAAGAAGCTGGTAAGGAAGTTGAAGAAATTGAAGACGAGCAAGATAATAAAGACGTTACTGAACCAACAGTAGATGCTGATGGAGAAGAAGTAGAAGGAGAAGTTGAAGACGTTGAAGCTGATTTAGACCTAGAAGGTGAAGGAGAAGCTGAAGGTGAAGAAATTGAAGAAGCTGCTGAAGAAGCTGCTGAAGAAGCTGAAGGTGAAGAAATTGAAGAAGCTGCTGAAGAAGCTGGATTACCTGCTGAAGAATTAGAAGATGAAACTGAAGTAGTAGATACTGATGTTGAAGCTCCAGAAAACGTTGAAGCTGATTTAGACCTAGAAGGTGAAGGAGAAGCTGAAGGTGAAGAAATTGAAGAAGCAGTAGATCAATTAGACGCTTATAAAAACTCAATCACTGAGAAATTACAAGCATTAATAAACAAATCTGAAGAGAAAAAGACAAACAATCCACAGTTCTTTAAATTTGTATCTGAATCAACTCAATCTGAATTTAACGCTTTACCAACTGAAGATAAATCTAAAGTATTAGAAGCTGTTGAAGGAAGAGGTTATTTAACTGAAGGACAAATCTTAGGATTATGGAAAAACTCTTTATTAACTGCAACTGCTAAAACTGAGGCAAATGTTATTTCAATGATGCCAACAGAATATAAAGAAACTTACTCTAAATTATCAGAAGCTAAGAAAGCACAGATATTAGCACAGTCTAAATATCATGTATTAGAAACTTCTTACCAAGTTGCAAATTTCTGGCAAACTAGAGACTTAAGAGATACTGCAGTAGTATTAGAAAAAGTTGAAATGGTTAAAGAATCTAAGAATGTTGAAGCTAAATCAACAATCGGATACGATACAACTGATATTGCAGCACAGATTGCAAATAGATTTAAAAAATAAGCACGGATAAATCTAAGATATATTATATAAGAGGTTGGTTAAGAGCCCCCTCTTATATTTTTTTTAGAAAAAAATAAAAAAATCATTTTTCTCTAAAATAATACTGATATATAATAATATAAAAATACAATCGATTATTAGTTAAGAAGCAAAAGACTAAAAAAGAATCGAAATAATAAACAACAATAAAAACCATTAAAAAAAATATAAATAATAAAATGGCAAATTTAATTAACGAATCTGAAGTAAGATCAACATGGTCACCGATCATCGAATCTGCAACAGGTATCAACGATGCTAACAAATTAGCATGGATGTCGACTTACTGTCACAACCACAAACTTTATGAAGATGCAAACATCATGTCTTTAGATCCAACTATGAACTTAGCTGGTATGGGAAAAACTTCTTTTCCATCTGCAGGTGAAAACGGTTCAGGAGACAAAGCTCCTTCTTTATTACCTTTAGCAATGCAAGTTGCTGCACAAACTGTAGGTTTAGACTTAGTACCAGTAATTCCAATGGCTGGACCAATGGGATTATTATCTTACTTAGACTTTACTTATGAAGGTGGTAGATTAGACAACACAGTTGCACCAACATATGTTAAAACTAACTTAGTACCAGTTGTACCAACTGACGTTGTTCAAGAAGGTACTTCAAGAATTGATGGTAAAGCTATCTACAAAATCGCAAGAGAATTAGTTGCTGGTGAAACAGTTGCTGATTTATTTACTCCTGCTGCTAATGAAACTATTGAATTAGTTAAAGCATTAGAAGATCACATTAAAGGATTCTCTGCATCTAATGCAGCTGGAGCTCCTTATTCAAGAGAAGCTGGTGAATCTACACCAGACAAAGTAATGGGATTATCTTTATTCTCTAAATCAGTTTCAGCTAAGACTTACCAAGTTGCTGCTGCTGTAACAAGAGAGCAGGTTCAAGATTTAAAACAATTCGGTGTAGATGCTGTTGCTCAAGTTGAGTCAGTATTAACTAACGAATTAACTCAATCTATCAACCAACACATCTTAGGTTCAATCAGAGAATTAGGTTCAGATAACGTAACTGCTTTCGGATCATCTTTCGACATTACATTACCTGCAGCTTCTGCATTACAAGGAGGAGATACTGTTGCTTCTGCACACAGACAAATCTTAACTCAAGTTTTAGCAGCTGCTAACTTAATCGCGAACAGAGGACGTAGAGGAGCAGGAAACTTTGCAGTAGTTGGAGCACAAGTTGCTACAGTATTACAATCAGTTTCTGGTTTCGTTGCAAACCCAATGGCTAACACTATTTCTCAATCGGCTGGAGCAATCTACCCATTAGGATCTGTTGCTGGAATCAATGTTTACACTGATCCAACATTAGCATGGGACGATATGAACATCTCAGTAGGAAGAAAAGGAGACGGAAACGGTCCTGGATTAGTATTCATGCCTTACTTAATGGCTGAATCAGTACAAACAATCGCTGAAGGAACTATGGCTCCTAAGATTGCTGTTAAATCTAGATTCGCTTTAGTTGAAGCTGGATTCCACGCTGAAACTCAGTACGTTACTTTCGAAGTAAAAGGTGCATGGGCTAACTTAGTTAACTTAGTATAATTCTAAATTAATTGGTTTAATACCACTATATTTTAAGAAAGGGTAGCATTAATTTGTTACCCTTTTTTTTGTGATATATAGATTATATTAAAATAATAAAAACAAAGAATATTATGATCAATAATTTTGAAAAGTGGTTTAACATGACCAATGAAAATCTTTTAAAAGAAGAAGTTGCTGAAACACCAACAGCACCCACACATACACCGACAGAAACTCAAGCACCTACATCTACAGAAACATCTGGTAGAAAAGGAATGATGCACGATGTTGACGCAATTATGACATCATTAGATGCATTAGCAGTTGAATTAACTGAAGAACTAGAAGCAGTTGAATCAGATTTAGCAATGAATGAAGCTGACGCAGCAGATGTTATTAAACAATGGTTTATTAGTATGAAAGCCGCTAAAGCACAACAGAAAGTTAATAAAATTAAAATGAATGCAGCAGATCTTGAATTTGCCGCAGATCAAGCAGATGGCGACAAGGCAAAGGCAATTCAAGCTAAATTACCAAAAGTACAAAATCAAGCAAAAGAACTACAAGGAATGGTCGATGATAAATACGGTAGCAAAGGAGCTATTGTAAGTGCTAGAATTTCTAAAGAAAAAATTAAAGGACAACTAGAGGTCATTAAAAGAACTACGGGTATGGAAGATGATCCAAAGAAAAAGTCGGATCTTAAGACTAAAATGAAAGAATTAGTTCAGAAGGCGAAGGAAGAAGAGCAAGCGATCGCAGACTTTGAAGATAAAAACGCTGAACAGATTGCAAAAGAAAAAGAAAAATTAGCAGCCAAACAACAGGCCGATAAAGATAAAAAAGACGGTAAGACACCTGAAGGCGAGACCAACACAGATGGCAACACCAACACTGATGACGATACCAACACTGATGGCAACACCAATACTGATGACGATACCAACACTGATGGCAACACCAACACTGATGACGATACCAACACTGATGGCAACACCAACACTGATGGCAACACCAATACTGATGACGATACCAACACTGATGACGATGAAGATGATAAAACAGGGACTAAAGAAGCACTAGTTATTAGAGCTAATGCATCTGGTTTAAACGAATTAGCTTCAGAAATTGAATCTAAATCAGATTGGCAAGTTTCTGAAGGAACTGTATTAAGATCTAATTACGAAGCGATCATTAAGAAAGCAGAGTCTGATCAAATCTTAAACGAATCTAAACACCAAGTAAACTCAGTAAAAGATGCTTTTAGAAGATTAATGTAATTATCTTTTAGAATTTTTACGAGCAAGTTTTAAGAACTCCTTCTGTTGATTCAGTAGGAGTTTTTTTACGTGTTTTTGAAAGCGAACTGAAGATTCCCAAATTCTAGAATCTACACTACCACTTAAAGTGTCCCAATATTCAGGATGTACGAAGTTCTCAGCGCTAAAGTTATTTATATTAGATCGAATATCCCTATCACTCAAGGCACATTTCCAATCTATTGTATCATAACTTTCTTTTAACTCATCTATCTTCACAAGCTCGTTAGTTGACCAATCATAGTATAACTTCTCAAATCGATCAGCATGTCGGTATCTACATAACTCAAATATAATCTGTAAGAACTGATCATCCTGAGCACGGTCCTTGATAATAGGATGCTCTAATAATAATCTACGCTGTTGTTTTGAGATAGAGTCGTAGCGGATCCCGTATCTATTTCTAGGGTATGGCCCACCGGTTCTCTTTATATTAGGGTATTTCTTATTATATGCCATATACTATATTTATCTGAAACATTTCACAATACCTTCGTATAATATACCTAAACATATATCAAATGATTCACGCATTATTTACAGAAAAATACAGACCTAAGAATCTACAAGACTTAATCTTACCAGAAAGAGTAATGTCAAAGTTTAAAGACGGTCTATCACAAAACATTTTACTAGCAGGAAGCCCTGGAACCGGAAAGACTTCAACTGCGAAGGCAATTGTTCAACAGTTTGATTTACCATATCTATACATTAACGCCTCGACAGATACGTCAGTTGATGTTATTCGTACTAGAATTACAGATTTCTGTTCAACTATGTCGATCTTAGATGATCGCGATAAATTTAAAGTAGTTATATTAGATGAGGTTGATGGTGTATCAGATCAATTCTTTAAAGCCCTACGTGCGACTATGGAAACATTCGCAAGTAACTCACGTTTTATTGCAACATGTAATTACATTAATAAATTACCAGATCCAATTCTTTCTCGTTTTGAAGTTATTAATTTTGACTTTGATAAAGAAGAAGAGAGTGAATTGACAAAGAAGTATATTCGCAGAGTATATGATATTTGTGGAAAAGAAGGAATGACAATTGAAAAACCAGCACTTGTGGAATTTGTGAAGAGAAACTTCCCAGATTTAAGATCTACATTAAATAAATTACAAGGCTTTAAAACACAAGGCACAACTTCAATTAATGTCGACGATGTTAAAAAATTTAACTCAGTTTATAAAGATGTATTTGAATTAATATTTAATGAAACAGATCCAGTTAAAAACTATCAATATCTAGTTGGAGAATATTCTAATCGAGTTGACGATGTTTTACAAACACTAGGAGATGAATTTATTCAATACATTCAATCTGAAAAACAATCAGCAACCCGATTCATTCCACAGATTGCAGTTACTGTGGCCGAACATCAAGCTCAGCGTAATTTAGTAATCGACCAAGTTATCACTCTTTTAAGTTGTGTATATAAATTACAAGAAATAGTTCGACAATAATGAAGAAAAAGGCAGCCATATTATGTCCTATTAAAAACGAGGAAATTTACATTAAAAAGTTTTTTGAATATTATCAAAAACATTTTGACGTTAATGACATCTATGTTTTAGATTTTGGATCATCTGCCGAATACATTAAAGATGTTATTGGTGAAAACGCAACTGTAATTAAAACAGACGCTAATATTTTAGACGCAATTGAGCTCTTTGAAGCTATAAGGAGTGCCCAATCAGATTTATATAAAGAATATGAGTATGTGCTTCCAGTAGATGTTGACGAGATTATATACTATAATGCCGAAGGAGGATTAAAAAAATATCTACAAGAAACAGACGTTGAATTAGTAACATGTAGAGGCCATGAGGTAATACACCTTCCTTTTTTACAAGATCCTATTGATCCTTCTAAAAAATGGATGAATCAGATCGAATATTGGTACCCTAATCACTTTCATTATGGCAAAACATTAATATCTAAAAAAGAACTAGAATGGGAAACTGGATTCCATACATATTCCGGAGAAACAATAGATATTAGGGATAAAAATATAGATCATAACTTATTTTTAATCCATTTACATCGCCATGATTTTGAAACAACAATGTCAAGGCATATAAAATGGTCAGGTATGGAATGGTCTGAGTTTACTTTAAAAAATAAATTAAATTATCATTACACAGAAAAATCAAAAGAAAAATTAATAGATTGGTATTATAAACCACTATCTTCGAAATTATACACATTTCCAGAAGTTTTAAAAAAAAATATTGACATTTAATTACTTTAAATTTTTTTATGTCGCAAAAAAGTGTTATATTTACTTATAACAAAAAATAAAAACACAAAGATATGAAGCTAGGCAAACATACATTATTAATAGACGGTAACTATTTTCTACACAGTAGATTATTTGTACTACCAAGACCTAAAGGTGAACAACTGCTAGGTACCACAGAGAGTCAATCAAGTTTAATGCGTAAATTATGCATTGACTTTGCGTCAGAAGTACGTAAGATGTCAGGCTTTGTTGATCAAATTGTCGTAGCAATTGATGATAAATCATGGCGTAAAGATCTTTTTCCAGATGCACAGTACAAGGGCACTAGAAGTTACGATGACTCAATTAATTGGGCCGGCGTATTTAGTACTTATAAAGCATGGCAAGAAATCTTACAAAAACAAGGTGTAGTTATTCACCAAGTCAAAGGTGCAGAAGCAGATGATGTTATGTTCGGCTGGTCAACTCAGTTAAATAATGAAGGTAAGAATTGTATTGCATGGACAGGTGATCGTGATTTAATTCAATTAGTTAATTACAATCAAGCAACAGATGCATATACCTTATGGTACTATAATTCAAAACGTAAGTTAATTGCATTCGAAGGTTTCGAAGAAGTATTAAATGAACGTGCAACTGATAAAATGTCTAATGATGATTTGATGTTCAATATGAACTCTAATACAGTAATGCACGATCAAATGAAACAAAACTTAACAGATTGGTCTCTTAAGAACGGTGTTTCTATCGAAGAAATCAATTGTGATGATTTTATTTTTACTAAGATCTTACAAGGTGATAAGAGTGATAATATTAAAAGTGTTGTCTCTTGGACAAAAACAGCAAAGTCCGGTAAGATTATGAACTATTCTATTACTGAAAAGAACGCTCTTAAAATTCTAGATCAATATAAAGAATTACATGGTAGTTTTTCAATTGATGATTTCTTTAATAAAGAAAGCGTTAATTCAATCGTAGACATCATTCATAAAGTTATCGGTAAGTCTACGTTATCAGAAATTAAAGGCAGATTTAATCAAAACCTAGATTTAATGTTATTGCACTTTAATACTATACCAGATCCTATTCAAAAAGAAATCTATAAAGTAATTGAAAATGATTACAATATAGAGCCTACATTCCCAAAATTAACTAAAATGGAAGTAATCTTAGAAGGAACAGAGTGGTTAAAGAAAAAAGGCACTAGCGCTCCCGGAGGATACGATCCATTTGCAGGCTTAAAAACTCCTGAAACAAAACAACAAGACAACAGTAAAATAACAAACGAGTTATTCTAAATATATGCTAGACGAAACTAAACTATTTGACTTTGTAAAAATAATGTTTACAAAGCAAAAAGAATACTATGACATAAAGCAATTTAATAAGAAGAGACATCACTTTATGATCAATCGATTCTTTGCGATTAAGTTTCCAGCAAACGCGCAGCTGTTTAATGTTAATGGTATCAATCCAATTTCAGTAATTGATAGCTGGGCATTAGTTGCCTCAAGATTTAGAGGAGTTCCAGGCTGGATTTATACTAAGACTAAAAAATCTAAAAAGAAAACAACTTCAAATAAAGGTAAATATATACCAAGTGATGAAGCAATCCAATTCTTTATAGAAAAGAATGAAATTGGAATGCGAGAATTCAAAGAACTAGAAAAGTTCGCTAAAGATGAATTATACATATCACTTAAATCGATAGAAGGATCGATGAAAGTGTATTAACACCTACAATTAAATGAACATCAGTAGTTTCCCAACAGCAGTTGACGTAACATTACAACGATATAATCACATGGACAATCGCATGTGGACCCAAATTAAAAATCAATTAAATTATGTTGATGTTAGTGGAGGTTCCGTAGTGGTTAGCGTTGAGCAACTCAGCTCATTTCTAGAGATTAACTATATGGATCTCATTAATCAAGTTAAATCAACTGGCGCAGAATTTCTTCACAAAAGAGTAAATTCACCTTATTTCTTATATATGATGTGTTTAGATATGCAAAACCTACAATTGGTTAAATTTAATCTATCATATGATAAACAATTTACTCGCTTAATTGAAAGTGACGGCAATAAAGTTTTAAAATTTGATTTTAGAATTTTATCAATGACAATTAACCTATCTAATATATTCGAAGCTGAAGATCTTCAAATAATAAATCCGGTTTTAGAAAAGACAAAAATACTTGAAGAAGGGGTTCCTTACGCTAGATTAAAAATAATAGATCTATTAGATACCTTAGATGATTGGGTAAATTCTGAAATGGATAATGAATTAGAAGATGAGGAACCTGATCCAGTGCCGCTAATCACGACGATATTAGATTTAATAGACGTGAAAACCGAAGGAGATAACCCTATAACTTTATTAGTTACTGATTATTGATATATTTAATCGAATATATAGATTAAATAAAATAATCCTATAATGAAAATATTCGGTAATTTTGGAAAGAGGGAAGCTTTGATTTATATCATAGTAGCCTTATGGATAACTATGGGTATATTTGCGGCAATGAAGGCCTCAAGTTTATCAGATTTAGCAGTTTACTTTGGAGCTTTAACAGCTTACGCAGCAACATACATTTGGGCAGAATCAAAAAGACCTAGTAGTAAAACAGGTATAATGCGCAAAGGTCCTCATTCTAGGAGAGAGATGATGATATATGTTGTAGTTTTTCTTTGGGCTATCGCAGGTTTTGCATCAATGTACTATGCTAGAGACCTAAAAGAATTATCAGTTTATTTCGCATCATTAACAGGATTCGTAGCTTCATGGATTGCTGGTGAAAAGTTTAAACCAGAAGATGAAGTTAATCAAAATATTAAAAAATAATGGTTACAGGATTTACAGCAACAGAATATGGTGATTTTTTAATCGCTAAACTTAATGATCCTTACTATAATACAGTAAAGGTATTAGATTGGGAAATAGTAGCAGGTGTTCAGAGTTTTAGAACAACGGGTACCTTGTCAACACAAGCCGGATCCACAACCGTTAATGGAAAGTTTACAGAATTTAGTAATTTTTCTACAGGGGATGAAATTATAATCGGAAATACGACATTTACGATCGATACTATAATTACACCGATTGAATTAACTCTAACGGAGGCCCCTGATTTTACAACAACCGAAATTGAGTTTTATACACCAACAAACGCAAATAACTATTTTGAGTATGAATATAGATGGTCAAAAGACAACGAACAGTTTTCTGAACTAAGGCCTCTAAGCAAAACTCAGGGATTTACTGATTTAATGGGATTAACCTTTAATTCCGCAGATCCTCTATGGATTGATGTTAGGGCTGAAGTAGCCGCAATAACAACAGGATACTCAATATCAATTATATCAGTAACATATACGTTAGAAACAGTAGATGGAACAGTAATTAGCTGTCCACAGTTTTGTGTTGAATGTACTGATCCTTTTGCAATGTATGGTTGTGCAAATATTATCGAATGTGAAGATGATAATTTATTTAATCCATATGATTTAAATAAATCAACAAATTTATATGAACAGCTGGTCGGAATGACTAGTAATATTTTCGGACATCCTGTTCAGTATTTTAGAACTGAGCCGGACGCAAGAACTGTAGATGTTCACTTAATGGAATATTCTCTGCATAATGTTGTAGATAAAAAGACCGTAAAGATATTAGTACCAGATAATGAATTTCCAGATGAGTCGATGACTTATGATATTTTTGGAATGGAATTTGCAGAATTTGAAATCCACATTACAGCTTCAGAATTTGAAGCAGTATTTGGACAAGGCAAAACACCAAGAAACAAGGATTACATGTATATTCCATTAATTAATAGAATGTATGAAATTAATTCACTTTCAATTGCTGATGAATTTAATCAAACTTCGTCTTATTGGAGATGTAAATTAGTTAAATATCAAGAAAGATCATCAGTTATTAAAAATGAATTTGAAGTTGATACAGATAATTTAACAACAGGGGTTGAAGAAGTATTTGGAGAAAGGCAGAGAGAAGAACAAGAAAAAGTTACTAATCCAACGCAATTCCAAACAGTTTCTACTGCATATCGAGACGGAATTAGAGGATTTATTGATAAAGATTTAAAAATAGAAGATTATGATCTAAAGAACAGATGGACCGTTGTTAGTAAAAACTATTACGATTTAAGTAATATTAACGGACAAAGAACTGGAGTTGAATATGCAGTACCTTCTAAATTAATTTCAACCGATAATCTAGCAACTAGTTTATGGTTTTCTCCACAACTAGATAGCACAGATACGGGAGAGTATGTTTTATTTGGAGATTTAGCAGCACTTGGTGGTTTTAAATTATTCTATAGTAATACCGGATTTAAGGTAAGTGCAAACGGAATAGATCATGAATTTAACCATGGAATTACCCTACAAAAAGGAGAATGGTATGGATTAATCTTTAATATAAACAATAAGTTTTTACAGATTTCTCTATCATTATATAGATTGGATTCAACCAACAACACTGGAACATCAGTAGGTTCTCGTCCGCAAGATGCAAGTAATAATTTAATTGAAGAATATACAGAAACAATAGAAGCAGGTCAACCACTACAGTGGGATTCGAATTCAAAATACCACATTAGAGGAAATAAAACTTATATGACAAATATCAGGGTATTTACTAATGTGATAGAATTTGAACAACACCACAATATATTAAATCAATATGTAGTTAGAGATAATCAATTATCAATCCTTATAGATAATGCAATCCCAAGTTTAGGCTATCAACGATTCAAGAACGCTAGATAAAATTAGGATAAATAATCTATAATAAAACATTGAAATATGCCAGAAGATAAGAAAAGTATTAAATCACAAGCTGAAGATATTAGAAAAGAATTAGACGATTTGATTGGGAATAATAATCCTATTCAATCTGCTATAGAGACTGATCCGGAATTACCGGCGAAAAGAGATCTTCCAGCCAGAATGTCTTACTCTGAATTAAAAACAAGTGCCAGTAAAAAAGCAACAAAAACTATTACTAGTTTAATGAAGTTTTATCTGGACGAGGATATAATTGAGAGAGATGAATATATTGTTGCTAAAAAGAAAATAGATGAGATGACAATGTCTTCTTTAATCTATCAATTACAGGCAGGTGAAAGGGCCTTAACTACTTTATTGGAAACAATCGAAGACGGTGAAATTGCCCCTAGAATGTTTGAAGTTCTTGCAACTCTACAAAAATCAATGTTAGACATTATTAAATCGCAAACCATGTATTTAATGGCAGCTGAAGAAGGTGCTAAAAGAATGGCAAGAGACATTGAATTATATAAAAAGAGAGATGACGCTCAAGTTATTAGTGAAGCATCTGGAGGAGCTCCAGCAGGAGATACTGTTCAAAGAGGAACAAAAGACCTGATGAGAATGATTCAAAACGGAATTCAAGAAGATCAAATAGAAGACGCTGAAATTACAGAAGAATAACAATGGGAGATTACGTAGGAGATAATAGATGGATTCCACAGGGTCAATCTGCTGACGATGCAGCTAAACTGATATGGTCAACAAAATCGATCAATGAGTTAATGTTAGCATTAGATCAAGGATATCGACCTTCAGTTCCTATGCCTTTTTATGAAGGTAAGCAATTTTTACGTAGAGGTAATATTGTATTTGACTACACCGATCAAGAGATTACAGAATTAGCTAAATGCGCAAATGATATTGTGTACTTCGCGGAAAGATATGCAGTTGTAATGACTGATAATGGAGTCCAACAGGTAAAACTTAGAGATTATCAAAAGGAAATGTTAAGAGATTTCCAAAATAATAGATTTAATATAGTATTGGCTTCTCGCCAAATGGGTAAAACCGTAACGGCATCTATATTTAATGCATGGTACCTTACATTTAACTATGATAAAACCACATTACTATTAGCCAATAAATCAGAATCAACAAAAGAAATTATAGATAAAGCAAAGGTTGTAATCGAGAACTTACCGTTCTTTATGAAGCCCGGAATTATTAAGTATGATGTTATGAATGTACGTTCAGACAATGGATGTCGTTTAGTAGGTCAATCAACTACAGCAAAATCAGGTATTGGTTTTACGATTCATAATTTATACCTTGATGAGTTTGCCCACATCCACCCAACAATCGTGGATTCATTTTATGAAAACGTATACCCAACACTCTCAGCTTCAAAAATATCGAGAATTAACATCACGTCAACTCCAAATGGTTTTAACAAGTTCTACGAAATATACGCTGACGCAGAGAAACAAAATAATGAATATAAGGCGACCAGAATAGATTGGTGGCAACATCCAGACCGCGACGACGCATGGTATAAAAGAGAACTTGGAAACTTAGGTTCTGAAGATGCATTTAATAGACAATATGGAAATGAATTTACAAGTTCATCAACTCTATTATTAAGTCCAGGTACGATGAAAAATATGAGATCTAATTCAAAGAAATTTGAATGGTATGACTTTGAAGAATTCGATAATGTTCATATAGATACTAAAGGTTATTTAGGATTTGATCCAGAATTTGAAGTTGAAAACGCTGGAGCATCTGATAAATATTATGTATTTTCAGTAGATATTGCTGAAGGAAACGGTGGAGACGATTCAGTTATTAATATTTTTGAAGTTGTACCAATGACACATGATGAAATAGAAAATACTATTAGCCCAGGTGCAATGTATGATTTCTTTAAATTGAATCAAGTTGGTATGTTTAGTAGTAATGAACATCCGATTGAAGAGTTTGCAAAAATACTATACACTCTCGCCTTAGATATATTTAATTCAGAGAATACAAAAATGATTATTGAATACAATACATACGGAAGTATATTGATTCAATATTTAAGTACAGTATTTCCAGGACGTAATGATTTTGAAGATGAGATGCTATTAAGATTTAAACACAGACACGACTCTAGAACCTTGAAACCAGGGATCAGATTAAAGAGTGATAACAAATCTGTATTTTGTCAGAACCTTAAGAAACAATTAGAAACTAATAGAATGAAAATCAACGATGTTGAGACAGTTCATGAAGCAAGTTTATTTGGAGTATTAAAGAATAGTAGTTACGGAGCTCAAATGGGTAAAGATGATAAAATCATGACATGTGTTACGGTGACTGAATTTTTTGGCACAACAGATTACGCAGATTACGTCGAGGAATTGTTAGATATTATTCCAGAAGAAACAGTTAAACATATGGAAAAAATCTTATATAAAGAAAGTGATGTACAAGGAGATTTACAGTTTGATATTTACGATTTACTGTAATATCCACCAGATAATAAAGATATATAATAAAAGAAAAAAAACAAAAATATAATACTATGGCACTAAGTCCTAATTTATTACAATTTAAATCAAGTGGAGTATACCGTTTAGAATTTGACAAGTCTCAGACTGCAGATATTAACGTTGAAACACTTAGATTAGTTACAGGTCACTCAAGAAAAGGACCTTATAACACACCAGTTTTAATTTCAAGCGTTGAAGATTTTACTAACGTATTCGGATCGATTGATAAAAAACTAGAAAAGAAAGGAATGTTCTTCCACAGATCAGCTTTAGAAGCTCTTTCAAGAGGACCAATCTTAGCTTTAAACTTAAACAAATTCGACGAAGATGATAAATCATTTTTTGCATCTCCAGTAACTAACGGTTCTGTTGATTCAATCGTAGCAGCTGATGGATCTAAAGAATATTCAAAGTTTTTCAATACTGATAAATTCGCAGTACCATCTGATGAAGCAGTTTTAGACGAACTTACAGTAGACTCAGATCACTTATTCCATTTTGTTAATATCAAACAAAACGGTATCACTGTTATCGTTAGACAAGCACAAGATGTTAAAGAATTTCAAATCATCGCAAGAGAATGGTATGGAGAAGGTAATGTACCAGAATTCATGAATGACTTTGATTATGTATCAGATTACATGGTTGATGTATTTGTATTCAAAGGAGAATTTGATGCAGCTAAAATGCAAAATGATCCAGTATATGGAGAATACTTTAACGAGAATGGATTAAACAAAGAATTATTAGGTCAGTTCGCTAACTTAAGACAAGTTAATTTAGAAGCGCAATACACCGGATCTTTAATCCCAGGATTTAAAGATTTAGAAGGAAGAAGCTTATACATTGAATCAATGATTAACAATGAGGCAAGAAAAACAGGTTTATTCTGTGCGATTGATGAAGATAAAGTATTAGAAGGAGATGTAGACTTAGTAGGTCACTCGTATGATGCTGATCAAGATTATCAATTACTATCACACACGGTAGGTCAAACTGTCGTAGCAACCCCAGTAGTATTACCAGACACTAAAACAACAACAGTAGTTGGACCAGTATTAACATTAGATTATGATGCAAACGGAGATTTAACAGCCGGTTATTTCTTAGCAGGAGCAACCTCTGGAGAATACGTTGAAATCTTATCATCAGTATATGCAGCTGGAGTAACAACAGTAACATGTGACGGCGATATTAACGCATCGTACGGCGGTTTAACTGGAGTAGCAGCTACACCTACAGTAACTGCAATATCTTTTGACAAATTTGCGGTTTCTCAATCAAGAGTAATTGCAGAAGAATTTACAGGAGCTACTTACGCTGCTGCAGGTTCTTTATTTACTTTAACTTATGCAACTGCACCAGATTCTATCAGCATTTCAGCTGGAGATTATGTACAAGCAGACGCAGCCGGTAGATTAGCTAAAGTTAAAAGAATTGCTAAAGACGGAAACGTTTATCAAGTATACTGTGATGTTACAGTTCAATCAACATGGGCTGGAGAATATGTAAAATCTTTTGAAAATGCATCGTCACACTACAAGACATTCCCATTATCAGGAGCAGTATTAAAAGAACAAACTATCAAATCAGCACTAGATGCAGTAAGAGGAGGAACAGGATTACATATCGGATTAATTGATAAAGATTTAATCGACTTTAGATATGTTGTTGATACTTTCACATCTTTCGATGCATTAGATGGTTTACAAAATAAATCACAATTAGCAGAATTAGCAAAAGCAAGACAAAATGCATCTGCTATTTTAAATGCACCTACAGTTGCAGATTTTAAGAAATCAACTAACCCATCGTTCACAAACGCTGACGGAGAATTTAAAGTAGAATACATTGCACAAGGAGGAAACTTAGATAAAAATCCAACAAAAACATACTTCCTACCAGGAATCACAGAAGGAGCAAATTACGCATTCTACTACGGACCAGGTTTATTAGTATCAGATAACGGAAAAGATTTAATCGTTCCACCAGCAGCTAATGTATCAAACAATTTCTTAGACAAATACACAAGCGCTCAACCATGGTCGATCGTTGCAGGTCCAAGAAGAGGAGTTGTAGGAGGATCAGGATTAAAAGGAGCAGAATATGCTTTTGATAAATCTGATAGAGATGTATTAGAGCCTTTCGGAATCAATCCAATTGTATTCCAAAGAGGAGTAGGTCTTACGATCTTAGGAAATAAAACGGCACAACAGTCTGTTAAATCAGCGCTTTCTTCAGCTCACGTTAGAGAAGCTCTTATTTACATTCAAGATGGTATCGCAGATATTCTTAAAGGATACGTATTTGAATTTAACAATACACAAACTAGATTAGAAATCAAAACTTTAGCAGATTCATTTATGGAATCAGTAAAAGCAGACGGTGGAGTTTATGAATTCAAAAATGTTATGGATCAATCAAACAACACTGATGACGTAATTGATAACAACTTCGGTATTATAGATACTTATGTTGAGCCAGTTAAAGGATTAGAAATAGTTGTACATAGAACTACAGTTTTAAATACTGGTGAAATTTCAACAGGGAACTTTAGTTAATCAGATATATAAAAAAATAAAAACAATATAAAAATGGCTTTACCACATTATTCACAAGATCAAACTAGCAGAAGCGGTAGACAATTCGAACCAGTTCAAGCGAACTTATTTGAAGTAACGATTTTACCTCCAGCAGGAGTAGCGGACGCACCGTTAATGATTCAACATGTAAACTCTATTTCAGGTTTAGAATTGTATAAACCAGTTGCTGCAGTTGAGCAAAAATACAAATTTTCAACACGTTCATTCGCAGGAATGCCAGATGCAACTACATTAGAAGTTGGTATTAATTTCTCATTAAATTTAAACGATGCTAATCAAGCATACCTTTACAAAGCAATGAGACAATGGTACAATAACCAGTATGATCCTCAAACAGGACAAATGGGACTTAAAAAAGATTACGTAGGTACTATCGTTGTTGTACAGTTCAATAGAGCTGGAGACATTTATAGAACAGTAACTTTAGAAGATTGTTTCATTACTTCTGGTTTACCTTTCACTAACGATTTAAGTTATGAAACTACCGAAGCCCAGGCTTTAGAAGTTACATGGAGATGTGATACGTTTAAAGAGGTTTTAGCTTAGTAGATACTTTATAATAGGGGATTCCTGAAAAAAGGTTTCCCCTATTTTTATGAAACAAAAATATAATATGTTGATATAATAATAACAAATGGATAAACTGACAAAAAAGTTACAAGTTCTTCTATCTGAAGGTGAAGTAACATCAATAAACAGGATTATCTTAAATGAAGCAATTGAAAACGGAGAAAGACCAGTATCGATATCAGCATTCATTAGAGATATAATCCGCAAAGAAATTGATCTGAAAGCAGATTCAATAGTAGAATGGAATAAAGATAATATTAAGAAACTTAAAAAGAAGTAATAAATGAGCGATCAACAGCAAGACGAAGTAAACTTAAACGATGCTTATAAAAACATCGTAGAAAATCAAGAAAATCCTAAGCCATCAGATCTAGGATCAGTTAACATGGATAAGTTTAAACAACAGGAAGCACAGGATGCAGATATTGTTTTAGGTTATCATGCAATTCCAGTTAATTCTTTACCATCAGCTGGTATGTTTTACCCTGAAGGAACTGAATTACATATCAGATCAGCAAAAGTTGCTGAAATTAGACATTTTTCGACAATGGATGAAAACAATATATTAGATGTTGATGAAAAATTAAACTCTATATTAGAATCATGTACAAGAGTTACTAGTAATAAAAAAAGAATGTCATATAAAGATCTTCTAGAAGAAGATAGATTCTTTTTAATTCTTTCAATTAGAGATCTAACGTTCCCTGAACCAGAATCTCAATTATCAGTAGATCATGTTGATAAAAATGGAGAAACTCATAAAATAGAAATATCTAAAGATAATTTTACATATTTTAAAGTTCCAGAAAATCTAGACAAATATTATGATAGAGAAGAAAGAACTTTCTTAATTGAAACAAAATCTTTTGGAACATTAAAAATGGCTCCACCGACGATTGGTATCATGCAGCGAATGACAGCATATATTAAAGACCGTCAAGATAAAAAATTAAAAGTTGATCAATCGGTTTTACAGATTATGCCATATTTAATTTCTGAATGGAGAGGTTTTACTGAAAGTGAAATTTTCAAATTTGAAATTGAAATGAACAGCTGGTCAAACAAGAAATATAGTTTAATTTATAAATTAGCAGAACAGATGAAGGTTGGTATTAAACCTGATATGAATGTGCAAATAGGGGATGATTGGGAGGACGTCCCTATTGGGTTTCGCGACGGAATCAAGTCTCTTTTCATTGTTCAAGATATCACTGGAGAACTTCTTTAAAACAAAGTTCTATATTTATAAACACTTACATTTGCAACCTAGCGAACTGGAAGCAATGGAGTACTATGAATTTCACTACTTAGTTAAAGATCTTTTAGAATTTTTACAGAAAGAGAATGACGCAAATTCTGATCAACAAGATCAGACGGGTAAGGCAATGTCAGGTATGAAGATGCCTAATGTAAAAATGCCTAATATAAAGATGCCAAAGATGTAGATATATACTCTATATTTTAAAACATATAAGTGTATTAATGAAAATTATACTAGGGCCATTACAAAGGCTAGCAATTTTAATGGAAGAACAGATTGAAGAGACAAAATCTCTTCAATCTGTAATTTCAATAGATCTAAAGAAATCAAGCAAAGATCAGTTAAGTGAGCTTAAAACTCAAACAGGCCTTTTAGAAGATATTAAAAGTATTTTAAGACAACAGCAGTTCGCTTCTCTTGCACAATCAAAAGGACCAAAGACTGGAATATTAGGAGGTATTAAAAGTAAACTTCCAAGCTTTAAAGGAGCAAAAACCGTCGCAGTCGCGGTTGGTTTATTCGCAGGTGCTATATTGGCATCTACTGTTTTCTTTGCACTAATGCCTAAGCTTTCTGCGGTAACTTTATTAACTGCAGTTGCGGTAGCTGGAATAATGACTTATGTTGTTCCTAAATTCATGGAACTAACAAAACTATATAGATTTAAAACAAAAAACATAGTAAGAGCTGCGGCAATATTACCATTAATTTCAATGGCAATACTAGCATCTTCACTCCCATTAGTATTAATGCCAACTTTAAGCCTAGGCTCTTTAGTTACTGCATTTGTTGTTGGGGCGGCACTTTCAATATTTACACCCTCATTTATAAAATTAGTTCATAATCTAAAGGGTGTAAAATTAAAGGATCAAATTAACGCAGTTAAAGCTATGGCGATAATGGCTGGTGGTATTGTTGCAGTATCATTAATATTTGCCTTATTAGGTGCTGTTTCAGGTTGGGCAGCTCCGCCTTTAATGTGGACTTTACAAGCTGGATTAGCCATGTTCATATTTTCTGCGGCTTTTGTAAACATAGCAAATTCACTTAAAAAATCATCTACAAAAGATTTACTTTTAGCGTCTACTGCACTGCCACTACTTGCATTAACTATTGTTGGAGTTGCATACATATTTAAATTATTCCCAGCAAAACCTATCGCACCTGAGTATAATTGGACTCTAAAGGCAGGATTAGCGATGTTATTGTTTTCTTTTGCTTTTACAAAAATATTAAAAGTTATTAAACAAAATTCACTTAAAGATATTGCATTTGCAGCAATAGGTGTAGGACTTTTAGCAGCCGCTGTTGTTGGTGTTGCGTTTATTTTTCAAGCACTTTCATTCGTTGAAGGCTATGAAAAATACGCTCCGGATCCAGTATGGGCTCTTAAGTCAGGTCTAGCTATATTGGCGTTTACGGGTAGTTATTTGTTAATATCTTTGGCCGCTAAGAAGATTGGTTTAAAAGGTCTTGCACTAGGAGCCCTTGCTATGATAGCAGTTGCGGGTTCAATTTTAGCAACCGCATGGATATTTAGTGTTTTACCAAGTGAATTCATAGCACCTCCACTGGATTGGTCAATAAATGCAGCGATAGCAATCACTGCCTTTGCAATTCCATTAGCAGTAATTGGCGCTTTAGCGACATTATTAACACCAGTAGGGCTTTTATTAGGAGCAGCTGGTATTATACTAGTGGCTGGGACAATGTGGGTTGTTGCTTGGATTTTTAGTAAATTACCAGATTTAGGTGAAGCTTCTAAAATGCTTACTGATGCAATAATGTACCCCATTAATCAAATGATAGGGGCTCTTGTTAGATTTAAGGATGAAATCGGAATTGAAAACATGGTACCTTTAGCGGGTGGTATTTTAGCAATTGCAGGTTCTTGGTTAACTTTAACCGCAGCCATGGCAGGTCAAGGTATTGGTGGAGCTATTGGTGCAGTTGGTAATGCAATAGGACAAGGGGTTAATAAAATTGTAGAATTTTTCGGTGGAGAAAAAGCAATGGGACCTAAGGATTTATTAGAACTATTAATAAGCAAAGCAAATAGCCTTAAAAAGATATCCGGACCTATGTACAATATAGGTAAGGGATTAAGATCAATTGGAACTAGTGCTATAAATGTTTCACTTGCTCTTGGTACATTAAAGCATTTTACAGGTGATGATGCTGTTGAAAATCTAGAAAAATCTGCAAAATCAGTTAAAGAATTGGCTAAAGGATATAGTAAAATTGCAAGGTCAACAAACCTAATGAATATAGATGCTCTTAACGCATCTGCAAACATGTTTAACGCGATCGCTAAAGTAGCAGGATTAAAAGGAGAAGATGCGATAACGAAAATATCTGAAGAATTAATGAAAGCGGTTAACCAACTTTCTAAAACCGTTGAGAATTTACAAGAAGCTAATGGTGAAAATTCAACCTCAATGCAGGATGCTATTTCATCTACAATCGGAGGATTTATTGATAAGATCAAAGGAACGACTGATAAAAGTGGAGGAAACGAATCTGGATTGGTTGATGTTGCACCAATTGTTGCTGCAATCCAAGAATTAGAAGATAGATTAAACAGGCCTTTAAGAGTTCAAGAAATTTAATCTGAAACTTTTTTAGAATATTGAATATAAATTTAAACAATAAATATGTTCGATATGATAATCAACTTAATTTTAATATTTTTAGTAGGTGTAAACTTCTACATCGATAATAAAAATAGAAAATCTTACCAAATCAGGGTAAATGCACTACAGTCTGATCTTGATGCAATGTCTCATGTGCTTTATGATGTTTCAAATCAATTAAAAGATCAGTCAATAGAACCAAATCCGGTTACTGCGAGTGACTTTCAAATTGTTGCATCTAATTTAGAATCAGTACAAGATCGATTAGCAGAATTAGACTTAATCATCCAGAACATACAAATTCAAATTAATAAAGAAATCAATGACTAAAGCACAAATAGTACAGAGGTTATTAGATGCGAGAGCGATCTCAGCTGAGGAGGCTGTTGTTTTATTACAGAACGAAACAGTTAATATTCCAGTGTACACTCCTAACCCATATTATGATAACCCAAGTTTTACACCTCCACCTGTTTGGTGTGAAACCCCTAATACAACATCATGAGTAATTCATACAACAAATATTTAGACTTAAAAGAATCAGGCGCATTTGATTTTGATCCAACAAACCCAAATCATGTTTTAGAAAAAGCAAGTAAAATCGGACTTAAAACTCAAATTCTATATACTGCGATGGATTTAATCAGAGAGAATAAGAGCCTAACAAATAAAGAAGCGATCTTAAAATCAGCGAAACATTGGCATGTTATATAATTTTTAAAACACATTATTAATGTATACGTATAAAGCAAAAGTAAATAGAATAATAGATGGAGACAGTATTGTCTTAGATATCGATTTAGGATTTGATACTTGGATTAACAATCAATCTATCAGATTAGTCGGAGTTGACGCTCCAGAATCTAGAACTCGAGACCTTGTTGAAAAACAATTTGGAAATCTAGCAAAGAAAAGAGTTCAAGATCTCCTAAAAATAGGATCTGAAGTAATCATTAGAACCTACAAAGACAAAGGGGGTAAATTCGGGAGAATCCTAGGTGAGATCATTACAGATGAAGAAATTAATATAAATGATTTGTTAATTGAAGAGAGATTAGCTGTGTATTACCAGGGACAATCTAAAGACGAGGTTAAACAATTACATTTAGCAAATAGAAAATATTTAATCAAAGAAGGCAAAATAGTATTAGATGAAAATAAATAAGAATTTTAAGATCAAAGGTCTTTTAGAATTTCAACCAAACGTATATGGAGATGATAGAGGCCAGTTCATTGAAACTTTCAACGAGGATGTCCTAAGGTCACTCGGGTTTAACGAACACTTTAAACAGGATAATCAAAGTATCTCGCAACGCGGGGTCTTTAGAGGGATCCATTTACAATCAGAACCACATGGTCAAGGAAAATTAGTTCGAGTAGCTAAAGGATCCGTTATCGATTATGCGGTAGATTTAAGATTAGGTTCACCAACATACGGAGAATGGGAATCCGTGAAATTAACAGCAGAACAAGGAAATCAATTCTGGATTCCAAACGGATTCGGACATGCATTCTTAGCACTCGAGGACGACACAATCTTTTGTTATAAATGTACTGATGTTTATGCCCCGGATCACCAGGTGTCTATCATGTGGAACGATACTGATATTAATCTAGACGTGAGCTCGCAAATAGATATTCCACTTTTAATTTCAGACAAAGATCAAAAGGGTTTATATTTACCAGAATACACATATCAAATTAACGAACAATTACAATGATTAAAAGAGCACCAAGTAGAGGTTATTTCGGAGGAGTTTGTCAAGGATTAGCAGAAGAGACAGACACTAACCCATTAGCATGGCGGATAATATTCTTATTAGCACCATCAAGCCTGTGGGTATATATTGCGTTATGGATATTATTAAAAAAAGAAGATGAATAGCATAATTAGAATATTTTCAATCATATTAGTCATTTTCTTTTA
>Ga0209534_10000202_pt1 | contig 71584 bp, 69 predicted proteins | sample COG_07_FD_184751 | JGI IMG/M metagenome (GOLD analysis project Ga0209534, IMG submission 184751) | Pelagic Microbial community sample from North Sea - COGITO 998_met_07 (SPAdes) (version 2) | ecosystem: Environmental > Aquatic > Marine > Neritic zone/Coastal water | place: Helgoland, sampling...
ATACAGTTGCGTCTATTATATAATTAATATATTGACCAGCTGGCGGTGTTGCCCAGTTTAAATCTCTAACGTCGTCACTTGAATAGTGTAAAGGGTATCCTGTTATACCTAAACATATGTTGGTAGTGCTCCATGTTGTACCTGTCCATAGCCTTGCTGTTCCGTCTTTTTCATACCATTTGTTTCCGGTTGCAAGCGCTCCGTTAAAATATAATTGTGTTCCGGAAACATTACCGGTTACCCAATCTATTCCAACCCCAGTCCATGTATATTGTAATTGTGTAATTGCATCACAGGCTGCTTGTGAAGTATCTTGTGGAATAGAAAGTTGAATCGTTTCTGTTGGTATAACCGCACCGGGAACTGATTTCCAATATAAAGAAGTTTCACCTAAATTAATTAAATGAATCATTCTAGTTTGTTCGTATGTGTTTGATAATGTACTCCAGCTGTGCTGTATATCAGTAGTGTTAATATTAAGTGTATCAATATCATATCCTGTGCTTGTTGCGTTGTAATTTGCGTCTATTTCTAAACTAGCACCTCCGATTATTATAGGTGTATTATCACCTCCGTTTGTTATTTGATCTTGATCTAGTCCGTTAGAATCTATAGTAAAATTATAAGAATTTAAGTTAGGAACATCATGTGAAACTATACCTCCAAGTTCCCAAGTTTGTCCATTACATAAATACCATCCTTCAAATGCGGTATCTAATCTTCCTCTACCATGCACGTTTTGTAATAAACCATCAACTCCATCAGTGATAGGATTATCAGCGTATAGATGAAAGTTAGTTTCGTTAAATTCACTAAAAGGAATCGACATAATTGAACCAATTGGAAGAGCTCCAAAAACTTCATACTTACTTTTCCAAATAACTGTTCCATCATTATCTGTTGAAATTAAGACTTGATCGTTTGCTGCGTTTAGTGTATATTTTAGAGTGTTTATATTTACTTCCTCATTAAATATACTTGATTTGTCTATTTTTAATAAAGTAGATTGAAAGGTAATTGCAGATTGTGTTGCTACATTATCACCAACATCATTGTTCGACGTGTATAAATTAATTGTAGTATTATCTAAATCAAAATTAATATGCAAATTACCATTTTGATTAATTGGATCTCCAATATTTAATGTATTGTTTGCAAATGTATGTTTACCAGAAGCAACTTCAAAATCATTATCTAACGCAAAATTAGCTCTATCTACTGCTCCATAAAATACAGCAGCAGTCGATGATATTCCGTCAAATGGAAGTGCTACATCATAATCACTATTAGGTTGATTATTTTTACCTGTTATAAGACCTACTGCTGAGAATTCAACACCTTGCATTGCATTTGGCAGTAGCGTTATATTATTTTGACCAATATTTGATTTCCATATTGATATTGCTGGCGTTCCAACAAATCCCTGAGTTCCTCTAGGTCCTTGTGATCCTTCTACACCTTGATCTCCTCTAATACCAGTTTCTCCAGGAATTCCTTGACTTCCCATAGGACCTGACATTCCTCCGTTTGATAGTTGACCAAAATTAAAATTAAGTTTATCTATTTTATCTTTTGCCCACCAATTAGAACTGTTAGGATCTAGATCACTCTTAAATATTTCTTTAATATTTATTGACATATTGGTTACGCTTGTATTTTGATATGTAGTTTTAAATGATATTTAAAACCTGGTTTTTTATTATATATTAATCTAAAACTTAAACCGTCATTCTGATATCCTTGAATATCAAAGTTTGTTTGTTTAACAAATCTACCATCTGTTAATTCTTCTGGTGAATTAACTGAGATAAAACTAGTTGTTATATTTTTACCAGAGATTCCATATATTTCGGTGCTGTCTATAATAAATCTAGAAACAATATTAGAATAAACATATTTTTCTAAATCATCTTGTATTGTTGATTTGTCTCCGAAAGAATTTTCAGAAGTTAAATACTTACTAAATTTATGTTGAATCCCATCTTCTAGTAATTCGTTATATATTGTTTTTGGTAAATAAAAATCTGCAATAATTTCTGAATCATTTTCAATCCAGTGGATTGCTGTTTTATTTAATTTATTAAATCTAATATAATCTAAAGAATCAAGAGATTCTTCTAACGTATCTGAAAAACTAGTTAAATCATATTGATCTTTAACCTTCATAATTGTTGAAGCCATAAATGACTTTAATTCTACAGGGCTTAAAGTTCCATAAACTTCTTCACTAGTTGCCCCTGCGATAGATTTTGTAAAATAATCGCTAGCATACTTAGACTTAAATATATTAAAATCTTTTTTATCAATTGCGATCTCTCCAATAACAGGATATAGTGGTAATTTATCTGATGTTTCTGATAGTTTTAATAAATTTTTAGAATTTTCATCATTTACTTTATGATAATAGTAATTATTTACGTAACCATAAGATTCGTTTACATTTTTATAAGATGCAAACGCTATTCCTAAGTTTTTAAATTTATTGTATATTAATCTTTCTCTCCATCTATCTTCTATTTCATCTGAGTATAATCCAATAGTTTGTTGGGTTAATGTCACTTCAGCGTCCGATTGACTTCCTGGATGGTCTATTGGATAAGGTATAATAATACCTTCTAGATCCCCGCCTGTTCTAGCGTTAGCAAAATTACCAGGGGCTGGACTTTGTAATAATCCTTCAACTATATTTAAATCTGGAATTAAGGTAGATTGTACTGTATAGATATCTGTGAAATCTACTACATCGTTAAACATTGGATTATATTCGCCATTCATTCTTCTTAGAACAGTAAAGTATCCACCATCTTCTCTTTCTTTTAATATTTTACCAATCTCTTCTGAACTTAATCTATAAGATCTTGGTCTGTCGCCGTCAATTGCAGTATCAAGCACTGAAGGTTTAACTACTTCAACACCGTCTTGTACTTCTAAAACAAAATCATCAATAAATTCTTGATCTGGAAAATTACCATCTACTCTAGTATAAAATACTTCTCCAAAATTATTAAATCTCTTTGCAAAGTTGTACGATACTATTTCTTCTAGTATATTTTTCCAACCCGCTGAACCAGTTCTCCAATATTTAAACACAGTACTTGTTGGTATATAGTCTAATAATTGTGGATCTAATGGAAATCCTCCAAAGACTGGACCATCCTCTAACGTGAATGGGATAGGTAATCCAGAAACAATAATTTGATCGTCATTAATAATTGAAACCACCTTCATACATGCGTATTGAGTTTGTCCATTTGCTTCATATGGAAAATATATCCATGAATATTTTCCATCTTCATTCAGCGTAATCTCTTTAGTAAATGCAGATGTTCCTCCACTTACTGCTAATTGACTTGCATATACTATAACTTCATCATTAGGATTTTGTGGCCAATCAGATCTACTTAAGTCTATTTCAAAAGATATATCTGTGTCAATAATACTATCAATAGGATCGCCGTTAACGTCTAATATTTCTTCTTTAATATCTTGTAATTCATAAACCGATGAACGATCTAAGTAATCTACTATATTTTCTTTAACATTTATTGTAATAACTACACAAATAAATTTAAATGTGTCGTTTTTAATAACTCGATATTGTACTGAATTAGATTCTCCATCTTTCTCATATTGTAGCGTAACTCCAAATTTAAAAGAATTAACATCTGTTGTTTTCTCAAATGAGGTAGGAGCACTTTTAATGAACTCCTTTCTTTTTTTATAAATATATCGCAATCCTCTAAATACTGTACTAGGTTCTAACTCAGACGTACCTCCGTTGAATTTAGTGTATAGCTTTTTAGATTTATCATCTATCCACATTCCGTCATTTTGATTAACTGCTCCATTCCATCTAAAGTACAGACTAAAATAATCTACTAAGGTAGATTTTAATTGACCTAAACTTATTCCTTCAGTTGTTGTAAAGCTCGTGAATGAGGATAATCCAGTGAGGGTATTGTTATCATGAAAACTTGCTGGTATTTCGTTAAAATGGAAATGCTCCATATTTAAGTTATCATAATTTCTACCTGATTCTAATCTTATTTCAGGAGAAAGATTGTTAGGACCGAATGCTTCACTTATATTTAAAATATAAGGTAAATTTCTAGCGTTTGTACCATTCTTTAATGAATATTTCATAATGGTAGGTACTATTCTACTTTTAAGAGAGGTTTCCTTTAACTCGTTTTCATGTAATCTATCATATTCTGAGCTAATGTTAGCAGCTGCCGCATTTTCTTCTATAGTCTCTTGATATAATACGGGAGACAATCCTGCAAAATTATCAGAAGGCACATAACCTTCACCAAAAGATTCATACTCTAATTCTCCTAATTCTGAATTTTTAGTTGAATAAAAATCAAAATCAAAATCTTTTATCGAATACGCACTAAATTTACCAAAACTAGGGGTAAACTTATTGTATAATTGAATTGTACCGTCACTTGGTATTTTAAATTCATTATTTAAAACAACTCTATACGTGTCTTTATTTGCATGGTCCTCTACAATATCTATTATTCTAAAGTATTTAGTTAAATTAGAATGCTTTACATATTGGCCTACGCTGGCTTCTCCTAATTCGCTAGCATCTACCAAGAAAGCAGCTCCTACTTTAGATCCGCCCGATGCGGTATATAATGACCAGTCATCAAATTGAGTACCTGTGTAATTTTGTAACCCTGTATGATCTTCTTTAGCAACTTCAATATTTATAAAATCAGAAGCATTTAAATCATATAGTCCGAATGATAATCTATTTCTATTATCTCCATTTGCATAATCTTCAACAATAACAGATCTACCGTCTACTTTTGTTTTATAATTAGATATATCTGCAATCAGTCTACTAATAGTTATTGCAACTTGCTCCAAAGTACCTTGGTTTGAAAACTTATTACCAGAGAAATTACCAGCAGGTAAGTTATCATCTGCTATTAATGTAAAATCATAAATAACATGATTTGATATTTCAATCTCTGTTTTATCCCCAATATAAAATCTATCGTTTATTATTGGCCTGTTCGTTATTTCAAACTTTATAAATGGTTTGTTTATAATTTTTTTAGAAAGAGCTTGCAGTTTATTTTGTGCAATTGCATAATTAGTTGATTTTATTAAACTACTAATATCAATACTGCTAGTAACTGGTATTTGTAAATTTTCTACCTTTTGATTGTTCTTTATATGTAAAAATGAATCTTCTCCTAAATTAATATAAGAAAGCGTAGGCAACTTTAGCTCAGCAGTTTTTGGTAACATATCCTCGTGAGTTATTCCCGCTCCGACAACGTCATATACCGTGTGTGTTGTATTTGGTTCAATACTTACAACGTTATTAGAAGATACTGAGTTAATATTAAAAGTACCTTCTTCAATATCATCAACATATAATCCAAAGTACCTGTAAATCTTATAATCTTCTGCTGAATAATCATCAAACATAAACTCAAGATTAATTAAATTAGCTGAGATTACACCATGTCTTTCAAACCCTTTTGTAATTATTTCATTGGTGTTAATTTCTAAATTATCTTGCTGAATATAGTCTTCTGCAATAAAGTCTTTCTTAGAAACAAATCCGCCTTTAGTTGTATCGATTCCTTTGTATAATACGGCACAGTTGTCTGAAAAGTTAAATTCAATAGCAGACTCTGGCATGCCTTTATCAAATACATGTGAATGTAGATATCTTCCAATGTTACTTTTTCTAGTAAGATCAAATGCTTTAACAATTGTCGCAGATTCTAATAACTCTAGAATTCTATCATTTTGACCGAGAGTATTTTCGTTGTATTTGTTTTTATAATCAACATCATCAACTCGATATACTATGAATTTTTTAGGGATTCTACGGTCTAACCAGATAGGAGCAAAAAGCTTATACTGTTCGTCGTATAGCTTAGTTGAATTAAAACTTGCACCATAATTATATTGATCCTCATATTGAAATGAGTAATCTGAATATGGAGTAATGTCAGAGTATTTTTTTAATGTTTGAAACCTTTCGTCAACAGGTGCTCCTTTAAAAAATCGAGCAACATCATTTGAGTAAATTCCTGTATCTGAAACTTCAAACTTTTGATATTCTACCTTTGAAAGAACTTTGTTAGCCTTAAAGGCACCTAAAAACATATTCTCCGCAGAATCAACAATTAACTTTAAATTGCTAGTTAACTTTGGGTTTGTTCTTAGTAGTGCGAATGAAGATTCCTCCTCTTTATTATTTGTGTTAAAATTTATAGCCATTACTGGGACCTCTTTTTAGTTAAATTATATATCATAATTTTAAGAGGTCCCTTTATCAGGTTATGTCTAAAATTCTTCTCTAATGTTAGGTAGTGAAAAATCAACGTTTCTACCTCTAAACGGAGTATATTTACCGGTTGTTGTATAATTAGTTAACATTGATGACGTTATAGAATTTATATTTTTACCAGTCGCTCTATATTTAGAATATACTTCAATATCGAATTGGAAATCATTACCGTTTGAATCTACGATATCTATACCAATTACTTTAGAATATGTTAAATTTTGTAAAGTGTTAGTAAGTATACCTCCAACTCTACCTCTAGTAGTATCTTCTTCACCATAATAATCTGTCATTCTGTATTGATATACTAAATCAACCGTTATTGCGTTAGAGCTATTTCCTTCGATTATCTTTTTACCCCTTTTATTACTAGCATCAACTGTTAAGGCGTCTTTACCTAGCGGAGATATGTATAAGAAAGATCCACATGAATGTCCTCCTAATAAGTATTGATCATTCGGTTCAAATGAATTTTTTAAAGCAGTTCTTGTACCATACGTTAAATTTCCATTAGTAGCATCAATAATAGTCGGAGTTAATTTAAATGCGGTTTGTTGTTTTCCATGTAAATCACTAGCTCTTCTAGGTGCTGTTTTAGGTAATCCAATTAGACCGTTTTTAGCGATATCTAGTGCTGTTAAACCATCAGTACCTTTTGCTTGTTGTGAATATGGGTGAGAGTCGTGAATAAATATTGCATTATCGTATAAAGATACTGTAACATTGTCCGGTGATATTAAATTACGATCAAGTTCAGTTTCACCGTTCCAGATAAAACTAGTATCCCCTTGCACGAACGTTCCCCATGCTTCTTGTTGTGCAGTTGTAAATGATTTTGATCCGTTTGCAATATCAGTTACCCCTATTATTTTATATGCATCATTAATACCATATTCATATTTGTCATACCCTGAAGTATCACCTAAATCAATGTCTCCATCACTACCATCAATGTCTCTTAAATAATGCCCATTGTCGTTTGCAAGATTCATAAACCTTGAATACATAAATTGACCTCTTAGTTGAGATGACTGTACCGGACTATCATTGAAATATGTTTCGTCAGATTCAGTAGCATCTAAATTTTGATAAACAACAGGTACTAAGTCGTATTTTCCTTCGGTTGTATAATATGTATCTGCTGCTATTATTGGATCAACTGCCCCTGTTTGTCTTCCCCATACTTGAGTATCGGTAGAAGAGTATGCAGGTTGTTCAACATCTCCTAATATTCTTGCGATTAATTCTAAGTTAGACGCTTTAGTATTAGATAGATTTATTTTAAAGTTTTTAGTAACGATGAATCCTTTACCACCTGCTCCTGTTGGAATTTCATCAATATAATATCCAGCAAATAGTTTAACTTTACTATTATTAGATACTGGCGTTACATTACCATCTTCATCGATTATTTGTACTAGTAATTCTCCAATAGTACCGTCGATTTGAGCTCTTAAAGATTCTACTTCGTTTTGAAGTTCTAAAAGCTTATCATATACTGAAATTGGATTTTGCTCTCCTGTTAAAAAGCCTGACGCTAATGAAGAGGCATTGTGTGCAAAATATTTTTCGTTTACAGTAAATGAATCTCCAACGTGATCATATACACCAACTGATTCTAAGTCTTCTTTTAAAGAAACTTTTAAATTGTCTAATTCGTTTTGTGAAATTAAGCCAGCTAGTGATTCTGTAGATAATTCACCTTCTGGGAATTCTACTTTAATAACATCAGTCCATTCACTTGTTATTGGATTAGCTGGGAAACCTGCTTCTGAAACAGATTTAACCATAATCTCAACAATTTCTCCAGATCTTATTGGTAAATCAATTGAATTAAAATTAACTGCTTGTGCATCTTCTTCGCTTTCAACTATCCATTCATATTTACCGTCTTCGTTTAACTCTCTCTTTCTAACAGGTCCATCGACTTCGATCCAGTTTGAGAATGCTGCAGTCTTTTTAGTACCGTTAGTTGTGTCATCAAACGCGATTTGATCAATGTTTGATGTTTTTCCAGAAGTAGAAACGTATCTATATCTAGTTTTAAATTGAACTACTTCTTGCGAAAGCTCATCACCAACAGTCTTGGGTGCCGGAATAGGCCAGAATCCTCTAACTCTAAATTTTGGAGTAGCTGAAGAAATATCTGCCGATTCTGCTGCTGCCTTAATTTCAGAAACAATAGATGCAAATAATTTAACTTCAGATGCTTTTTCGTTTACAAGGGCTTTAAATTCATTAAGTTGTTTATCTCTCTCAACCTTAGACTTAAATTTCTTAGTATTTAGTAGAGATTTTTTAACCTTAATAGCCTCATTAATATTCTTTAAACTTTGTTCAGCTGCTAATTTATCTGACTTAAGTTGTTTAATTTTTTTAGTTGTGGTGTTATCTGTTAAATGCTTGTTTATTTGGATAACTTTTAAATCATTAGTAGAAACTGCTGGAGAATCCGGCTTTATACCAACTGCTGCTGGTGGAATATAATCTACTTTAAGTGCTTTAATAAATTGCCCAAAATCAGCAACCTCATTTTTATAATAAGATGCTAATGTTTTAATAGTACCGTCTTCGGCTGCTATTTGTAATTCGTTTGAATAAAAACCAATACCCGGAGAATATTCATTTGCCGGTATGTTTGATAAAGGATCAATTGGTTTGATAAATATTACTTGTCTTTCATCAAATCCTACCTTAATTTCAACGTCTAAGTCTGTGTCAATATCTCTATATACTGATAACACATTTGAACCTACTTTAATCGATTCAAATCCTTCAATTAACTCTAATTCAATTTGTGATGTTGAACTATCAATAGATCTTACAATATATCTGGTCTTTAGCTCTCCAGAATTAACTACTAATGAATCAGAAACTTTTAAAACTTCAGTCTCTAGAAGTGTTTTAGATGCATCTGAGTATGTCAGTTTGTCAAGAGTAAATAACTTAACTGTTTTAGTTCGAGTGATACCATCAACAACTTGTGACTTCTGCTCATTAGATATTTTAGTCACATCAAAGTTACCAAAATACTGTATTGATCTAATTGGCATTTCAATTACTTCTGAGTCTAAATAATATTTTAAACCGCCTTCTGTAATTTTATCTTGTAAAGCCTTATATGTAATTTCGCTTTCTCCTTTGTATAATTCATCAAAAGAATCAGAAGTATTTCCGTCAGTTGAATCAAAGATAAATCTTTCAATATAAACTCTTTCAGTTTCCACTGGAATCTGACCGCTAACATCTAGTTTAACAGTTAATAGAGGATTTAAAAAGTCCTCAAAGAATTCATTTAATTTTGTATTAAATTGAGTAGGTGCTGCTAGTGATGTGATTGGCTTAGAAGGACCTTTAAGTTTAGAAGTATATACTTTTCTATAAGAACCATCTTTTAATCTTACATTTGCTCCATTACCTTCAACACCAGAAATAGACTCTAAATTTTTATTTAGTCTTTCAATTTCTCTTTTTAAATATCCAAACGCAGGAATCTGCACGGACTTAACTCCTTCGCCAGAAGGGTCCCATAAATCTACAGTAACTGTTTCTTTATCAGTTGAGATCGCTTCATTAATACGATTGAAAGTTTCTAGTGAATTAGTGTTTAATTCTAGAAACTGTTCGAGTAATTGTGATATTGAATTTTGTGCACTCATAATTATCTTATAATTTCAAGTTCGAATGTCTTGTTTATTTCGTCAACGCAAACTAATTCGATATATGGCTTATTACTTAATAGATCGGTTGAGTTGATCGTATTTTTTAATACCCATTTATCTTTTTTACCTACGTATATATTAATTCCATTATTATCTAAGTCTAAAATAGGTGTTTTAAAAGCTAATTTAACAATATGTCCTAATTTAACAGGGATAACGCTGTCATCTAAGTATATATCCAAATCACTAGTGAACGTCTCTCCTTGCTCAGTGTATATTCTAATTAGATTATCATATCTCTTAAGTCTTGTCCATATCCCAATACCAGATGCAGCTTGTTGAGGATTCCAAGGTGATGTTTCACTTATTTTATCAACAACAACATTTCCACTAGAATCGTATGTGTGTAATTCATTAAGACTATATCCGTTGTTTGTGTTTTGTATTTTTATTTTTTCCGGGTTACTTTTATCTATTAAGATACCATTTCCAGCTGCAATAACGTCTGTGTTGTATTGAACTGCTGTTGGAATCTTACCACTGATAACCTGGTTTAATCTGTCATTTGTCTTAGATATAATATCTAAGATTGATCCAGCATTGCTAAAGTTTAATGATGCATCTTCGATAGATTGCTCTAATGCTTCTACTTTAACAGAGATAGAGCTTTGATCAACTGAAGTCATCATTAAATTTTCTAAACTATCTAATCTGTTAGATATGATATTAAATCTATGACTAGCTTCTGCTAATATTTTAGCAGCATTTTCTAAAGAACTTGTAGTATCAAAAAACAAATCCATCGAGAACGTTGTAAAGTCATTGATGTTTGTTTCAATACCTACATTATCTAAAGATGAATTAAACTTAACGTTTAATTTTAAAGCAAATGCATTTCCGTTTAGTCCAGTTACTTCGTTTGGCTTATATTTACTTAATTCAGGTAGATACCATCCCGTATTAGCAGGATCATATTTCCAGTTGTCTAATATAATAACACCATATAGGTTAGTTGTTCTATTTCCTGGGTTTGATTTAGAGTAAACATCATAGTATACTAAAATTGCATTGAATCTAAAATCTCCACCTCTTTTCGAGTAGTCTTGAATTGTACTTAACTTAGAGTCTGCATCAATTGCAGCATAAGATACTGGATTCCATTCAATTCCGTAATTGTATGTTGAATTCGGATCGATATTAATTGTACCGTTTTCAGAATCTGCAAGAGACTCTAATGAAATATTAGAATCTGGGTGAGCTTGACCATCTCTTCCGTTAATATAAGAACCTGGCTGATATGCGGTAGCTGTTGTGTTAAAGGTTGAATTTTTAAATAAAACTGTTGGAGTGTATCCAGCTGAAGTAGGAACATTAATGAAAACTTCATTATAAGTATCACCGTTATAATTTTTATCATTAGTTACGTCTACATTTCCTAAGTATTTCACTACTTGGCCGTATTCAGATCCACTTTGAATTGAATCATCTTCTTCAACTACTCTATTATAACCTGAAGTTGCTTCTTGCGAATTAGCAGGTCTTGTTCTAAATGCTCCAATTTCATTTAACCATTTAAAAAAGATTTTTTCTGAATCAGATGCATATATTGTGCTATCAAAATCGTCATCCGTTAAGATAAAATTCTCAAGGTTGAGCGCATAATTCTGGAACGTAGTAGCAAAATGGCGATTTGCGTTATCGTCCGGAGAAGTCGCATCATAATTAGGTGCAATCCCTGGTAAGCCGGTTACCGGGTCAACAGCAACTGGTCCACCCTCATGTAAATTACCGAATTGTATGTAATTGTTTGTTGAATTACCTGAAGGTTCTGCAACCACTGGTAAATCTAATAGAGCGAATTTCGAATATTCAAAAACAACATCTGGATTATAGTATGCGCGTGTAAGATCTCTAGCAGCACTAGAAAAAGCGTACATAGTACCTCCCTGTTCTTGAGGAATTCTAATTAATGGTGTAGCCATTTACTTGTTTTATTTTTTTAGAATGTTAATGTCGTGTTAGCATGAGAAATTACATACCATAATGAATTAACTTGTCTTAGTGTTAATGTTCCGTTATCGTTAATTGTGAAGTTAGCTGAAACCCCCGCAACGTTAGATGCATCGATTTGAGTATCTTCATCTGCGATAAAAGTTACACATTGTCCTTCTACTCCTAATGCAACTACATTTACTCCTGTTAAAACAGAACCGTCTAAAACGTATGTTGATTTTGTGTAAGTTGAGGGCATAACTGATACTGCACCGGTAGATACAGAATAAATTAAACCTTCTTCTAAAGTTAATGATCCTTCGATTGTTGTCGGTTTTGATAATATAACTGAAGTTGAATCTGCAGATAATACACCAGAGATATTTAATGATGATGCTGCAACCGCCCCGGTAAGGGTTAGTGTTTGAGTATTAACATCAAGTAAATTACCGATGCTAATCAGCTCGTCGTTCATCTGCTGAAAATTATCGTTTAATACGATTCTTGACGAAGATAGACTATCTGTTCCTAAAATTGTTGTGATACTTGCCATTTTAAATAATTTTTAATATGTTTTTATTTACTGTGTTTTTATTTCCGTTAGAATCCAATAAATCTAAAGATATTGTATAATATCCCTTGTCGCTAAACAAGTGAGTTAATATTGGATTACTATAATATATATCTTCGATATTTAATGTATTGTTAGTTAATTTCCACTGTTGGCTAATTATTCCTGGCATGTTACTTAAATCATACGAAAATGTCATATGATTTAAAAGATGCAATTCCGCCATACTATTTACTATATATGTGTCATCAAAACTAGGGTTATAACTTATAAAGTTAATCTCCTCGTTGATTGCATTCACAGAACTTAAAAAAGATATTGATTTAAAATCAAAACTCCTAGAAGGTTCTTTTCCAACTACTAATATATATTCACATTTATCTTCAGTACCGTCCGCATCTATGTCTTTTAAAATTGGATTGTAATTAAATTTAGAAAACAATGGATGCTCTTCTGGATCTAAAGTTCTTAATTCAAACGCAACGTCATTCCATAAAGAGATTTCAGTATGTAAAGTTGGTAGTGTAGATGTAATTGTATATGAATCTTCGATAGAATCTCCAGTTATCGGATCTTCCTGTGTAATTGTTAAAACATCTCCTTGTATTACATTAGTTAAATCTATCTGAAAAGAAGAATTAATGTCTGCGCCGACTCTTGTCATTTTCCAAGTAATCTCCGGTCCGTCGTCCCATACATGCGCCTTAAGAGATGCCCATTGATATGGGCCAGCAGTTTCACTAAAACCACTTGCACTACTAGAATCTAAATATCTCCTAACAGTTGACGCTGCTATTCCATACTGATTTTGATCATATATGTAATTTGCACGATCCATTGTTAAATAATAAGTTCCAATTACTTCATCAACTGGCGTGATATTTTCTCTTGACCAATCCCAACTAGAACCAGCAGTATCCCATTTATGTTTATATTCTTTCCAGTCTAATTTTTTAGGTGCTAATTGAGTCAATCCATAAACTTCAACGTTTTTGTTTTTAACTTCAATCGCATCTTTTAAAATCTTAGTACTTTTAACGTTATATAAATCGTATGCATTTGCCTCAACAGTATAAGTACCAACATAAGGTAAAGTCATTGGAAAATGCAAATATTCTTCGATAGGCCCTCTGAAAGATCTTAGATAATTCTTTGGTCCTCTTAATACCCATTCAATTTCGTAAACTCCACGATGCCACCAATTATCCCAAGTCAATAGGTGATTACCAGTATCTTCGGCATCCATAAAAGAAAATTCAGCAGCATCCCAGCTGTCTTCAATTCCTTCAATGTGTAAATTGATTGGGGCTCCAATTGGAATTCCATCAATTGTGTTAAATGTATCTAAATTGCTATTGTAATATTCTGTATAAAAATCAGTAATAGATTCCGCGATAGTTAATTTATCTGAAGAACTAATAGAACCAAAGTCCTGTGCAAATCCTGTAAGTCTATAATCAACTTTACGTAAATCTTCTATAAATATATTTCTACCAGACGGCTCAATGACAGGGTTAAATTCAACCCCAGCGTCTTGTGTTTTAATAGATTGTTGGTTGTTCCAAACGTTTTGATTAAATTGAGAAAAGTAATCACCTTCACCTGTAATATCTACAATCTTAGCTTGCAGTGGAAGATAATCTTTTTGTAATTTCTTTTTTAATCCGTATAATTTAATTAAAACTTCATCTGGTGAATAGTCAATAGTCTCCTGTACTGTTGGAATATCCCACTCATCTTGTAGCCCTGTTGGTGTATTTAATCGATACACTAAACTAAACCTTGAGGTTTTCTTTTGATTTGAGTTTGGTAACTCTCCTCCTTTATTTTTGTCAGCTAAGAAACCAACAACATCTTGATTTGGAACAGCAACTGCTTTTAATTTTCCAAAGTTTTCAGATTGTTCATTGATATTTAGCCAATATTCTTTTAGTGTGATTTTATCGTATCCAAAGAAATCAATTGCATTTAGCAGAGCTTTATACGTTCCAATAAATGGCTTGATTTGAGAAGCTTGTAAAAGTAATTCTTTACGCTTTTGATTTAATATAATAAAATCAGGAGATTGTTCTTGTATGTTAGAATCTTTAAAGATAAAATAATCTAAATCATCTAAGTTCATTCCCATGTTAGAAAGTAAAGTTCTTAGTCTTTCATCCTCTCCTTCGACTTCACCGTATACTTTAATTTGTGCAATCTCTCTAGTTTCAACACCATCAACTAATTCAGTAATGCTTAAAGTTCTAATGTGAAAACCTTCATCACTAGAATTTAGTGCAACTTGTGCAGTTATTGGTGTGGCTTTTAAATTATCTGTAACTACTTTTATATCGTTAGATGTTGAGGTTGAAGTAGTTGCCGGCAGTAGTTGACCTACTTGTGAATTATCTATTTGTATGTATAATTCTCCTGAATCTTGCTTAGCACTATATAGAAATAAATCTTCGCTCGTATTATAGTCATCTTTAAATCTAAATTTAAAAGAAACTTCACCAGTAGATTCTGCAATTGGAGTTACGTGTAACTTTTCACCTAAAGGCCCTACGACTTCTTCTAATATATGTAAAGTTAATGTCTCATATAGCTCAGTAGAAACAACTGGTAAATATGAAACCCCTTTCCAAATATTTAATTCATTGTCATAAATTAAATTTAAGTCATTAGATTCACTATCAAAAAATCTTAGATTGCTATAAGTGTTTGCCATTATCTAAAGTTTTTATAATCTTTTTTAGTTGTAAATGATTTGAATCCTTTTAAATAAGTTACCGAACCAACTAGATCCGATAATACCTTTTGGATTAAAACTATAAAATCATTCATTCTATTATTTCTAACAATATAAGGAGAAATAGATTTTCTTAGCATGTTATTTGTATAATCATTACCTAAGTTTTTGCGATTATCCATCGCACTCTCTCGAATACTATAATTCCTTTTCTGTCTGCTCTTAAATAGATTTTGTATTAATGATGCCATTATAGTGCTTTTCTATTTTTAGCTTGTATTTTAGAAAATATTGTGTTTGGTACTGCGGGTTCATCAAAGTAAATTGATAGTGCAGCCTGTTCTCCTAGTTTAGCATCGTCTGGGATTTCAACTCCATCACGATCTAACCAACCTCCTCTAAATAAGGCAACTTCTTCTTTACCTAATAAAATATCTCCAAAAGAATCTAAATTAATAACATCCTCTGGTAAAGCAGCATTAGGTTCAAAACTTATCTTTCTTTCAGTAACTGTTCTCTTAAAGAAAACATATTTTTGTTTTCCATTACCAATGTCTTCTAATATAGGAGTTGATGGTGTTACCATAACTTTCTCTAGAGTGTAGTATCCTTGTCTCCTTGCATCTTCTTCTACTTTCGAGATAAATCTTACATTTACGGAATCAATCCCCTCAATGCTCTCTAAAAGGGCTATGATGTCTGACTTTGGTAAACGATCTCTTCTTGTTATATTAATTAAATAGTCTGATATTTTAGATCTGATTTCAGAATACAGTGCTGGTTTATTATAACCTTCAAAATATCTAACCTTTACATCCATACTAAAATATTGAACATCTGGCTCAACGATCTTAACTTCAGTTGTTACCATTTGTTGGCCACTATTTTCAAGTAATTCTAAGAATCCATTCTTTTCATCACTTGAGAAAAAGAATTCATCTAATTCTAAGTTAAAGTAATCTTTATTCTTAGTTAATTTTCTAGCAGTATCGGGTAGCATGAATAAATAAATCACGTTATCATCGTCAATGTATCCGTCATCTGTTGTATTGTATGCATCTAAATAAGAGAACATTCCGTATCTTGATAGAAAGTGCTCGAATGCTTCTGGGTTTGCCAATACAAATGAGTGAGATTGCAATGGGGCAATTAATTTAGTTAATTCAGTAGGTTCTGGATCTGCTCCCATTTTAGGTGCCGCAGTAAAAGATGATTCTAATAACTCATTTAAGTCATAAGTTTCTCCTAAAGAATCAAATCCTTCAGTTATAAATTTAAAAGTAAGATCCTTTGATCCTGTTAAATTACCCTTTGCTCCGTCAGTAATTAAATATTCTACATCAATAGAAGAACCAGAGGCTGGAATTTCACCAAAAGAACCATTTCCAAAATAAATATCTAATCCTCCGTTGATTCCAGTTTTAACTAAATATCCTTTGGTACCAACTTTCATATCGTATAGTGAATCATATTTAGTCCATAGTTCACTGTTAACACTAACTCTAACTGAATGGTGATCTGTGTTTTTCTTAGTAATTACATTGAATGATTGTAATTTTTCACCAGTTGCTGTTATTGTTTGAGTTTCTATTTTACCTTGGGTTACTGGAATATAAATATAGTTAACATTACTTTTTTCAATTCTAAATTGATCGTTGTTTGTCTTTAAAATATATTCTAAACCATTAGACGTACATTTTATAATAGAATTTTGTGGTATGTTAAGAGCGTCTCCTGCAATATCAGTAGCTGCTGTCGTGTTTAATCTTATTTTTATTTCACCGTATGCACTTGCTCCTCTAAATGCGTCGTGCCCTGCTAATCTAGCAAGTCCATAAATAGATTCATTATTTTGTGCAGTTAATATATTTTGTTCAACCGTTGCGTCTTCTATGTAGAAGAAAATAAGTTTAGTTATTTCAGATAATACATCTAATACTTGAGAGAATGGAGACGCTGTTGTGAATAATTCGCCAGTCCTTCCATATAAACGAGAAATATATGACCTCGTATCTGAGATCATTTCGTTTGCTCTTAATCTAGTTGCATTTAAAAATTTAAATTCAGCCATTGTTTATTTTTATAATTTTATATATAGACTCCTAATTGGAATCTAGAATCTACTGTAATATCTAAAAAGACTACGTGGTTTGCCACATCATCGACTACTTCAATACCAACACTAACGTTATATTTAGAAGCTAGTGGTATAAATTCAGCTATTTGATTATCAATAACTGTTTTTAATTGATAGTCATTATATCTTAACTCATATACATAATCTTCTAAGTTTGCTCCAAAATTAGGTTGCCCTAATACTTCTCCCTTTCTAGTGAAAAGCATTGTTTGTATCTGCGTTAACAACATTGACAATTCACTGTCCTGTTGCATTACATCAGATTTATAGTTAGGTTCCCCAATATTTTTTACGTAAAACTCCATATGATTATATATACGTTTAAGAATGCATCATCCAATCCGTTCCTTCGTCTCCTTTTATTTCTTCAATTATTGCTTCTAATTCTCCTTCTCCTAATCCCTGTATAAGATCTGCATTTACTTGAATATTTCCAGGTAATGTAAATCCGAATATTCCTAGTTTTTGACCTAAAGAAACTTTGATCTTTGCTGCACAATATCTAAAGAATGCTTCATCTCCAAAGAGAGCGCATTCCGGAATAGTTTCGTAAACTTCAAGTATAATATCTCTTTTAGGTGTTTCTCCTGTGAATTTAAGTTCGTGTGTTAATTGGTTATAATTAAAACTAATTGGGTTATCTATGATTTGTCTAGCAAGATCATAAAAACTTTCGTTAATTACATATGATTGTAGGTTTTCTGCAGCTGCTGCTGTGTTTGCACCGCCATATGTTCCTTGCATCATCATTCTTTCCATACTGAAATCTCCTTTTTGAAAATCAATATCGCTTGAACCTCCCCATCTTGAACCAGTTTCTGAACAACCATACACTGAGTATATTTCGTTTCCGCCAGTTGATGGGTCCATTCCTGGTAGTGTAAAAGATCTTGTTGCTTTAAATTTGTCAGACTCAAATAGAGCGTGAGGTAAAACCACAAAACTTTCTTTGACAGAATATTCATAGTTTTTATAAAACCATTTTTTAGCTCTTTTAACTATGTTTTGAACTTCCTTTTTTGGTAAATTCATTGGGATCATACAAGAACCTGTAACATCATCGGCTAATTCTAATACAAATGTATTAAAACAATCATTTCCTGGTTCTATGTCGTCTAGCCATGATTCTTGACCTACAAAAATATTACTCATTTTTATTATTTTATTTTTTAAACTTCGTTGTATAGGATCTTTTCAGTTCCTTTAAACTTTGCTAATTTTTTATCGTATCTTCCTTCTCTAAATATACCGTCTTCCATAGTACCTTTTAAGATACCATCACCATATATATAACCGTCTTTTACCGTAACACTCTGGTGAATATAACTGCTTTTTACTTTAGATGAAACAATTTCACAATTGTCATAAAAATTACAATCATGAATATCTGAACCTTCTATTTTACATCTAAATAGATCACAGTAAAATAACTCACCACGAATATCACACTCGATAAAATCATATCTTTCTAATTCAACACAATATTTTAATTCACCTTTATTAACTTGAATTTTACCGGTATCTGAATCATAATTAATATGCCCCTTAACAAGAGAACCATGTGTAAATAATCTAATTACCCTTTCTTTAATATTTTGCCAATGTAGGTCTAAAATCTGAGCATCTTTTCTTAAATCAACCGTAAACTCTACGTTTTTCCAGTTTTTTTCAATTGCTCTCCAATTAGATCTAGCGTCGATAATTCTTTTGTTCTCAGCCAATATCCTTCTTAACTCTATTGCATTAAGTTGTGTGAAATGATTATCTTCAGTCGAATTCCAAAGTTGTATTAGAAATTGATCTAACATGTGTAGGATTGATGATGTTTTCTTTTCCCAATCAGCTCCTCCAATATATCTAAACTCTAAATAATTTTTATGTCTTTTATCGAAGTTGATTCCATAGTATTTAGAATCAGGGTAGATGAAGTTTTGTGAGTGTATATGTTCTCCGTTAAAAAAACTCATACCTGATTTTGGAAGTACAAATTTTATAGATTTAGCATATGCTGAATCTTCTCTTTCCGGAAAGAATTTAAAAACCTTGTCCTCTTTAAAATCTAATATAAATTTAAGAACATTCATTTTAGAAATTCTGTTCTTTTCTTTTATCTGATTTTTATCAAAAGATAGGTTTAAGTGAATTGATGATCTGTCGTTAGTGTAACCATTTTCTTCAATCCATCTGCATACATTAATGATCATCAGTCGAGCAGCGTAATATGGAAGTGCACCAGTAACAAGCTCCATTAGCTTTTCACCACCACTCATATCAGGCTCTATTTTAAACTCATCTGCTGTAACTTCAAAATCGCTATGCGCCTTTGCTTCAACTCTTATTTTTTTACCAATAAGCTTTGCAAGTTCTTTTGCAGTTTCGTCAATTGTCTTATTAGAATAGAATTCAAATTCTACTCCAACCAGACATTTTTTTAGTATTTCTGAATCGTTAAATGTGTTCATCCTAGAATATATGTTAAACTTAAGTTAGTTTATATATTCAAGATATATTATGATAATATTGAAACTATCTTTCTAGAATCACAAAATCACCGAACGCATCATCAAAAACTTGAATTAGATTTTCATAATCTCCACTTTGCATTTGTTTCAGTAGATCTTCATATGGCTTATCTAGGTCTTGTGAAAACTTTTTAGCATATGCAAGTAATGAAAACGCATTGCCGTCCGGTCCAGTTAAATCAATAATGATAGGTCCTCCTTGGTGTTTATGTATTTTCTTTCTAATCATCTCCAAGTAAATTAGTTGCTATAATAAAATTAGAAATCTCATCTTCAGTTATATTATCTATCAATGGGAATATTTCATCAATATCTTCACGGCCTACCCATCCAATAACATCATCATTAATTCCCGGCTTTACTAGTTTAGTAAAAAAAGGTATATTATCTTTATGTAATATTGCAATCTCAAAAGAAGAATGTTCTTTTTCAGAATTTAAATCTTCTCTTGGCGTACAGTATGCTGTTTTACCAGCAGCAACACTCAATATTAATCCGTTATCGAAGTGATGTGTTGCGTTTATTCCTCCCCATCCTAATTTTCTAAATTTTAATTCTTTAAATTTCATGTTTTAATTTTTTAAAGTTCAAAGTTTTCTTGAAGTTCTTTGATTAATTTTTTGATCTCACTCTTATTAAGGGTGATATGTGTGAAGAAGTCTTCTTGTGCTCTCATTGTTAATTGGAGTTTCATACCTTCTTTACCTCCACTGAATCTTGTCAATGACATTTCAGTGTTTTCCATTTCGTTTGTCTTTTGACTGTGAAATTGACCTTTAAGTGATTTTAGTTCGGTTGACATATCTATTACGTTTTTAATTATAATTAAATATAACACTTTTTATTGATATAAAAAAACTTTTGGGCAATTATTTTGTAATTTATAATGATTATAAATAAGAAAGGCCCAAACATAAAATGAATGGGCCTTTAGTTTATAAAAATAAAGTCGTCTTAGATTTTCAAGAAAATCTTTCTAGAGTCTGGATCGATTCTAGTAACCTGTACTGTGATATTATCTCCAGGTTTAATAGTTTCTAAATCTATAACATCTTCAATTTCTGAAATATGTAATAGCCCAGCAACTCCTTTTTCAATGTCTACAAAGATACCATAGTCTTTTACTGCTCGAACTGTTCCAACAATTTCACTTGGTGTTTTGATTCTATCAGTAATACCATCCCATAAGTCAACAACTGGTTTAGCATCAATCTGAGTTAAGATAATCTTTTCGTTAGATACTACTTCTTTAATCTTAAAGTTAATATCATCTCCTGGTTTGATTTCTCTAGCTCGGTGTGCTTTTAATAGTTCAGGAGTTAGATCATTTACGTGAATCATTCCAGTTAAACATTCATCAAACTCTACAAATACTCCGTATTTTGCAGAACCTGTAACTTTACCAGTAAGATCTTGTGTTAGATTTTCCTTTAGTGCTTCAATTTTAGAAGGAATCATTGCTTTTAAGTATTCTCTGTGAGATACTACAATAGTTCCTCTTTTTTCTGAAAAACTAACTGGCACAACATACATATTCCCGCCTACAATAGATTCAAAATCCGCTAATTTGTTGATTCCAGCTAAAGAGCCTGGCATGAAACAATCAACCCCCTGTACAGTAACGATGTAACCTCCGCCTGGTATCATTTGAGAAACTGTCCCCATATAACCAGTGTTACCTTCGTCAATTGAAGCCATGATTTCTTTAACTACCGCTGATTTAATACCTGCACTAATAGATCCTAATACAAATCCTCGGCCTCCGCCCATCTGAGTAACTTGAATTTTAACCTCAGCATCTGGTACAAATAATTCTCTAACGCTTGCTTCTTCTTTTAGTACATTAACATATACATTTTCACGATATCCAATATCGACTGATACCCATTCTTGATTTATACTATAAATAGTACCTGCATATATTTCACCAACCTCAACTTTCATCTGAGCTGGTTTAGATGCTTCATATCCGTTAAGTAAATCTACGAAATCTTGTGCGTATGGTTCATGTGAGTATACATTAAACCTACCTGTGTTTTTAAGGCTTTTATTTATCTTTCTAGATCTAGAAGGACAATCTGCCTCATGTGCATCCCAATCAAATTTTTCAACTGGAACATTAGCATTTTTTAAATATGCTAATTTGTCTTTTTGTTTTGTTTCTTGAGCTACTGGTTCTTCTTTAGCCAGCCTTACTCTTTTTGTTTTAACGTCTGTGGACATTCTTTTTTTAATTTAAATTGTTAATAGTGAATAAATAATTATAGTTTATATATACTTTTTAAAACGCAACTGGCATGAAACCAATCATAGGGATTGGACCACCCGGCGTTGAAATTCCTCCCAAGTATAAAAATTTTAATTGTAATAGGTGTTTAGCACATGCGGCAGCAACCGCAGTTGCAACTAATTTTGCGGCGACTGGTGTTGATGCCTGTACCTCAAAAAACTTACCATTGTTCCATGCTCTTCTTAAATCATTTGCTAACATTGATTTACTACCGTAATATATTGGAGCAAACGTGCCACCTAAAGGAGCAGTTATATTACACGGAGGTATTGGCGGTGTTTTTTTAAATGGTTGTAAAGCGGCTGATTGCCAATATTTAATAATAGCACCTGCCATTATTTCATACGGATCTTCTCCTTCTTCCTCAATCTCTTGTTTGTTTATCTCCTCTAAATATCTAGCCCATTTTTTCTGAGTTTCCCACCATCTCTTTCTTTCCTTTTTGTATAGCGCTACTTTATTACGATTTCTTGCAAAGATCTGTGCAATATTGTTATATGCGGAGTTATATTTATCTATTGACGGAACATATGTAAATGTTGTTATCAATTTTATTTTTATATCTTCCGGGATGTCATCAGGCCTTTGCTCATGATCTTCTTGAAATATATATTGATTAATAGAATCATCCGCTGGTATAGGTGGGATAATATTATTTTTAGTTAGAGCATGTGCAACATTACCTCTTTTTATTATTGCGCCTCTTTCCGCTTTTTCAGCAGCTCTCCACTTTGATTCTATTTCTTTTATTCTATCATATACTTCTCGGCTCAATGAAGTACTTTGGCCTAATCTATTACTATTTAAAGTATCTACCCATTGTTTAAAATCATAAGTACCATCATTACTTAAAAGTATTCTATTTGCAAGTGCATCTATTTTCTCTTCTTTAGTTAAATCAGGGACTGTGTTTCTAACTGGTTTAGTAATACTTTCTGGATAATCAGCAGCGTCTCCTTGTAGTTTAGTATCAATATCGCTTAACTTTTCTAAAACCCCTCCATCACCTATAGTTATTGATTTAGTTCTATTAATTTTTTTTATTGAAGTTTCTCCAGATAGATCTAATATTTCTTTAAAAGAATATGTATATTTACCTGGCTCCTGTGGAACATTTAACGATGTGAAAGCCTCAGCTCCAACGCCAGCCCCGCTTCCTGAACCTGCCGAAAGTCCTCCCGATCCAACACTCCCTATTGTTAATAAAGGTTGTTCGATTTCGTTTATGGTATATCTTATCTTAAAAGATTGTTCAGGGTTAAATTTTTTAATGATAAACCTGACAACATAATTATGAGTTTGTGAATTTATATCTGAACTTGCTTTAGTAACTACACTAAAATCTATATCCCCATCATTTGTAGTGTCATTTGGGTCCTCCTCTGGATATGGAACCGGACATGTTGATTTATATAATGGATAAAAGTTAAACTTCTGTAGAGTGTCTGTGTTCTCTAGGGTCCATTTTTCGATCTCGCAATGTGCGTCGAATGTTAAATCGGCTTCTGGTAATATTTCTGTAATAGACTGATACTGTGATAAAGATTTTCTGTCTTCTAGTGATGTAGTGTAATCAGTGTATAACTTTTTAAATGCTTTGTCAAATCCTGCCTCTAATACAGTCTTTATTCCTGCATTACTGTGTGTATTTCCAAATGGTGTTTGTGCAGTTGCAACAGCGTTAACGTATTCATCAGCAAGAAACTTTGCAAAGTCTCCAATTCCTGGAGTATCTGGGGGTAATCCCATACTCTTTGCACTTCTGCTTGCTAATTTTGCAGATACATTATTAATAAATAAAGGCCATTTTGCCGGCATGATTATATTGTTTTATAGACTATATATCTTATTTACCTGTCTGTTGATATTTGATGTGATCCCTTTTTAACTCGTTAACAATGTATGGTGTCGGAAATAATGGAGGCCCAGTAGGCCCTGTCCCCGTTGGGTGAAAGTGTCGATTGTAATCATCTAGTAATTTGTTTAACCATTTCTCTAAAGAAACTCCTCGAACGGCTGGTTCGCTTTCGTCTGCTCCGCCTTCTCCAGTGTTGCTTAAGAATATATCACCAGAATCTAAAAATATTTTTTGATCGGTTGAGATCTTAATAATACCTTCTTCGTCTATTTGAATTAGCGGACGCTCTTTGGCTCCAGATCCTCTTGTGATTACCAACCCATCTTCAGGAGAATGATAAATCCTAACATTACGTTCAGCGTCATACACTAAACTGACAACATCATGTGCTGCCCCTGAAGGATCTAATATATCTTCTTTTAATTCTTTGTTTTGATTGATTTGAAACCAATATTCAGGGTGATATATGTTACCGTTATCAAAACGAACTGCTACAATATCTCCAATTCTCGGAACATGGTGAGAACCAACTAAGTCCCTATTCATAGGGGTTGCCCATGGGATAGATTCAGTTTCTAATAAGTCGAACTTACCATAAACTTTAACTCGGCATCTACTTAAATTTGAAGGATCTACATTATCAACTACCTCACCTAACCAGTGAGTTTCTCTAATATTATCTTTTTCTAATTCCTTGTCTCTTGCCATTATTCATATATATTACCAAGTGATTTTGCCGCTGCTGTGTTTAGCGCATCACCTATTGTTTGACCTTGATCTACTAAACCATGTACGTTATCCGCAATTGCGGTTTGTACGTTATTTGCGTTTACTTTAGGATTTGCTATATTATCAACACCTTGTACAAAATCCTTGTATAAATTGTCAACAACAGCGTTTACCCTACCTATTGTAGCGTTTCTTGCTTGTTGCTTTAGTTCATTAACCTTATTGATTGATGCATTTTTTAAATCTCCAACTGCTCTATCTGCAAATGCGGTTCCTTTTTGTACGGCTTGATCTTTTAACCAATCTCCGACACTATTAATTTCTTTATTTTCAGAATCAGGTGCCGGCGATAAATCGTCTGTATTATAAGTAGATTCTACAATACCATTCAATACTCTAGCTTCCATATCATATAGTGCTTCATATCTTATTGATATTTCGCCAGTTGCGGCTTCAGATGTTGTTTTCTGTAAATCTGCAAATAGTGTTGTTCCTGATTTTAAATCAAATTCACAGAACTTAAGAGCAAACATAAAGTAAGGTTTTGCACCTGTGCCTGAAATTCCGGCATTTGCATTTTTTACACCAACTTTAGGTTTAAAGTTATCTGGGAATCCTCCTAGATCAGCTCCGCTTAATGAAGGCGAAGACATGTTTTTAATAGATCTAACTTCAGTGACATAAATATACATTCTAAATTTTCTTAAGTTAGTCGGTAAAACGTATGACCATTTTCTTTCATCGAAAACAGCCTTTCTATATAAGTGCATTAAACCAGATATTGTCAGGTTAATTGACTCTAAAGTTCCTATAGTTATTGTAGAATCATCCCCTCCAAGATAAGGATTTAACGGATCATATTGCTGTATTTTTTCTAAGCCTGCTAAACTTTGCCAGAACCAAGGCATTTCGTTATTAATAAGCTTTAAAGCTTTTTTAAAGTTTTGAAGTGCTTCTAGTTTTTCTCCGTAATATTCAGAAGTTTCACCATCAGCTGCTAATTTTTTTAAAAAATCCTCGGCAGGCTGAGATAATAAGGGTGAATTGGCAGCGTCCGCAAAGTCAAACAACATAAGGAACGACATATAAGTCGGGTCTTGGTATTGTTGACTGGCTCTTTTACCTTTTCTAAAATCTGATATTTTCTTGAAATCTGACATATAGTATTTATCTTGTTTTTGTAAGAGCCTTTTATTGTATATTGTTTATTCTACTCGGCCACTCTCTACGTAAAAGAGTTAAATGTTGTCTAATAGTACCTGCCTTATAAACATACTTAATAGCCCCAACAATGTAAAATCCACTTAAGAATTCATCAACCACCGTTGAATAACCTGCAACGGCATCATCTGGGTCAGCTGCAGGTGCAGCATCAAATCCTAGTTCGTCTTTTGTTTTTTTCACAGCAGCATCTAGACCTATTTGATTTTGAGTTTCATGGAATATTGCCACCGGTATTCTTTGATATCTGTATATCGCAGGGTTCCATGTTTCTAGCTCCACCTCTAAAGTCATTTTATCTAACTCCTGTAGGTTTTGTTGATTGTGTATCCCGGCAAAGTTGTAATTTAAGTGTGTATTCGAAGTCTCAGGATCACTGTTTCTCCTACCTACATATTTATACTTTATTTCTTGTTTGTATCTCTCCTCATCCCTACGACCTTTCAGGGGCTCAACAATATCCTTTAGTTTATCGGTTGTTAATGGCTCAATATCAAAGTTAACTAATCCTTCTTCAGAATCGTTTTCAAAGTACTGTAATACTCTTTTGTATCCATTTCTTTTAGCTATTGTGCCAGCATTATTTTTAAGAGAATACTTATCAATGTATAAATTCGTTCCCTGTAATTCGTTTTTAGTCGACAGGATTAAAGTAGACTCTATTTCATTGGTAGTATTGGTAGCGTCCGATCCTTTTGTATCGTTTAAGTCCGTGTCAAGGGCTAATAAGGCATCTTCAAAATCATCAGATGCATTTAACATTACATTTAAATCAACATAAGTTAAATAATAAAAAGGATCAATGCAAAAAGTTTGGAAAGAATCATCATTAACATACGAGTGTTTTACTAAATCAGTCATAGTATCTAAAATAGGTTCGAAAGTTGTAACGCAATTCATTTCATCATCAGTTGAATCTATATTAGATGCAAAACCTATTTTTAAATCGGTTGCTATTTTTTCTAAATGATCCATTGTAGTTCCTTTGCCGTATGACTTACATTGTTCTGCATTCAGTCCAGGTATTTTTATTTCTCCGGTAAAAAAATACTTACCCCCACCAGATCCTCTGGCTACCCCGTTGACTGGCGGTGATTCAACATTAGTAATATCGAAATCTATTCTAATATCTTTGTAATCATTCTTAGGCCTTGCTGCTAATCTGACGGTGATCACATCACCATCTCTTGGAAACGACTCCACGTTAAAATTAGATTCATTATCAATTATCCCTAACGCTATTGTTGGAACAACTCCTTCTAATGAAATTTCAAATGATTTTATATCTTCTCTACTAAATCTTTTTCCATTAATGATTATCAATGGATATTCAACCCCCATTTCTCGAGTACTGTTAGAATCTCCTGGATTATCAGCATCAACTTCACCTTCTGATTTAAATTTATATTTATCCAGCTCTATTGTAGGTTCTAACCTGGTTAAAATTTTACCTTCTAATGCCATTTTATAATATTATAGTGTCTCCGTTAATATCAATATTCTTGTCTCCGTCCTTTAAGATGTTAGGTGGAAGGATCTGCTTTGATCCATTTTCTTTTTGAGCAGCTTTCTTTTTTAAGTATTCTGCTCGCTTAGCGTCCTTAATTGTTAATCTTTTAGAATTAACAAATTGATCTTTAATAGAATCTTCCTTAGTGTCTCCCTCTCCTTTAATTGTTTTCCAAGCTCTAAATACTATATCGCGAGATGGTATATTTAAAACGTCTCCTTCATTTATTGAAAACGGGTTTGAGATATTATTAAATTTTAAAATAAGTTCCGCGTAATCTGCAATATTAAAATATTTAATAGATATCATATCTATTCTACATATCTCTTCTGAGGATACCTCATGAACTGCAACTACAGGCGTGTTTTTCGGAAATAATACAACGGGTTCTGTTATTCTTAACTTACCGTCTTTTATTTTTTTATTTTGTATAGATTTAAAATTCATATTAACCGTTTGAATGTTTTCTTAATTCTCCATCGAGACTTGATTTTTGAGTTTTACCATAAGCATTAACATCAACTGTTGCGTTAGCATCTATTCCGTCAGCTGGCTGAATGTAGAATCGGCCTCTACCTGTGTTAAACATACTTTCTATTTCTGCCTTATCTCTTGGCCTTGCTGGTTTTAGTGTAATCTCGACAACCATTCTTTCTGGAAAATCCTGTAATCCCATAGGACCTTCGAAATTAATTGCAGTATCAGTACATGCTAAATTACCAATAACACAAATAGGATTTAATGGATTACCTATTGTAACATGCCATTGACCTGTCGAATCTCCAGATAATAGTGCAGCAACAGCTTGTCCTCCTTGTGGAGAATTAAACATTTTCATCATACTACCCGACATTAAGTTATTAATAGTCTTTCCAATTCCACCTTCTTTTACAAAATCTTTAATACCTGCGGTGATATCGCCGAACATATCCCCAGTATTCTTGCCTGATAAATCAGATACAACAGATTTCATATATCCCATATAATCTCCGCTCTTTAACAGATCATTTTTACCTAAAGGTCTTGCAACAGATCCATCCCCAATATACCTAACATCCCCACCCCAGAAAGGTGCGTTGTTATAAGTTAGTGCTAGTATATTAGCCAGTTGATCTAACATTAATACTTTAGGATTTGCTCCTCCTAGATCTCTAAGCTCATATTCAAACTTTAGTTTAAATTCTTGATTAAACTCAAGGCCCTGTTCTCTGACCATTGTTTTCTTAATAACATTTAAAGGACCAAACACATGATTTGGGTATGTGTTGCTAAATGAATCGTAGCCTGCATCTCCATTATCTAATCTTTCTTGTTGTTCCTGTGATCTACCTGATGCAGCGTTACTAGCCGCTTTCAGAATTTTATTATTATTAATAAATCCTCCAGCTGTACCAGATCTTGCCTTCTGTTGTGATTGTACAGTTTGAACTTCAGCCTCTGCGTTTTTCCAATTAAAACCATGTGAGAAATTTAAGATATCTGACATATTATTTCCAGTTGCTTCACTCAGCCATGTGACTGCTCTTGCGATATCAGGCTCTTGTGTGTTAGCTCCGTTTAATCCTAAAGGACTAATAATATCATCTGGGCTCGGTGACGAAAATCTTCTTAAAGTTATCATCATATTGTTAGGTATCTTACCAAAGTATTTTGCCATTGCAAAATCAGAATATTGGTATCGATAACCATTACCTCCACTAGCGTCTGTTAATTCAATAATTTTAGATGCGGTCGGGTTAACTAAAGTTCTAGGATCTATTTTATTAAAAAACTTACTTTTACCATCTGCTTTTCCTCCTTCTCCGTTAAGCGGAGTACCTCTAAAGTTAACTAAAGAGTATTTATTAAATAAAGAATATGGGCGTTTCCCTAGGGTTATATTGGCATTTCCATTCCCATCTTTGTGCTTATATGATTCAACGTCTTGATTATAGAAAACTCCACTATTTCTAGTACCTCTGTTTTCTTGAGTTGGGGTACCTTTAGTTGCTGCTACGTTTAAACTAGAATCTTCTTCAATAGAAGACTTTAGAGAATTTTCATCATTCCTAGTTTTTAATTGAGCATTAACCCCGTCTGGATTTTCAATATCGAACAATTTATTAAGTCCGTCCTTTACGGCGTTAGTTCCTAATTCTGATATGTTTGTGATTGCGTCGTTTGAGTTGTTTATACCCCCGCTGATGTCTAAGCTCATATATATTATTACTATTGTTTTTATACCTAGTAAGTATATATATTAAGATTAATCTACTACCCTTTTAAGTTATCGTATTCTGGGCCCATTGGTCGAAATAATAATTTATTGAAGTATTCTGGATCTGTAGGAACTCTATCACCTAGGAACTTTTTAAGGTGAGCCTCAAAGACACCTTTAGATTCATAATAGTATTTACCTTTAGAATAAGAACGTCTTGAGGATTTCTCGTATAGCTCTCTGATTTCTTTTTCAATTAAAAAGTCTTGAATATTAAGGTAAAGTTCTTGGATTTGATTAAAAGTTTTAGCACACATTACTGAATCTATTGTAATCATATACGTTTCAGCGTTTGCGTCTAAATATTTTTGAAGCTCTTTTTTATTTTTGATGCTTGTTCGGTTAAATCCAAACTGAGTTGTACCTCCTTCAAAATTTTTATCAAATTTCATGCCAAAGAAATATCTTTTAAGAAAATTAATATCATCGTAAAACTTAACGATTCTAACCTTATATTTAGGCATAGTCTCGTCAAACTTAACGTCATATATTAATACTCTAACTGGAAATACTATATTTGAATATCTAGAGTTTGAAATAAGAGCATGTACATATTCACCTTTATTAAATAAACGGTGTCTAATCATTATCTATAAATTTAACAAAATCAAATTGATTTAAAATATTCTTGCTTGGCACTCTGTCCATATTTAAGGAATTAAGAACAAACTTAATTTCCCTATCAGTATAACTAGAGACCATTTCTTTAAAGTTAGATATAACTGTAGCGTCTAAATCTCTGAATGTATATACTATTGTTGAAGTTTTTTTCTTTTCAGAATTCATTGCAGTTTTGAAAGAATTCATGATATTTAAACCTATCACAGAATCGCTAGGTTCATTACTATATGGATCTGCTTTAATAAGTTTATTCTTAATTATAGAAAAGTCGATAACAGTCAATTGCGGATCTTCAATAGCTCTTACGAACTTGTTAAAATCTCTCTTTGACTGATACCAAACACATTCTATATTTAAGTTATCCATTGTTTATTTGTTCAAGATTCGATATTCGAGCCTTGAGATTCTTTATTTTAAAGGAAATTTCCTTTTCAGTTGGTTTGTAATTATCTCCCCAATCAGTCTCTACTTTAATTTGATTTTTAGAATTAGAATTACCAAACTCTAATCCCAAATCAATACATAGCTCTTCTATGAATTTAATTTTATTTAAAGCGGAATCAAATTCATATACGGTAGTTGATTCATATTCTTGACCACCTCCGTTTATATTGTCATCATGGACGCTTTTAATAACCCCATTGTCCGCCAGTGTTATTTTAATTTGCTGCATTTTTTCTAGCTAATAAAGATTGTTGAGCTTCTTTTCTTAATACATTAGCCTGCTTCTTATCGGCTCTGTATGTTTCTGAATCTTTAATTGCTGTTAAGGTCCATGCCTCTTCTAATTTTGCGATTTCTTCGGTATTATATCCTATCGTCGCCCAGTTTACTTTTAATTTATTTAAACTTGCCGTTAGCTGTTCTTCAATAGAATCTAATCTTCTGTTTTCATTAGCACTTTCCATTGCTCGACCATCTTCTGCCATCTTATTGTGCCATGCGATCCCTTGTTCTGAAAATCTACCAAACATGTTTTTAATTTTTAAAAAACCTGCTCTTTTGAATTCTCCTCTTCTTTGTCTTCTTGATCCTGATGCTCCTTTTGCCATTATGTTCTTTGTATTATATTGTTAAATATTATTTATCTTGATTTTATTAACCGTAGTATTCTGATAAAAAATCAGTAACACTTGATCTAATGTATTCTTGTAATTTATCCATTTCAATTTGCGATAAAGCAACCCCCGTAATTTCTTCATTCAAATCTTGCTCTTCCATACCTTCACCTAACATACTATATAATTGGGGTGTTGGGATATTAAGATTTATTTGAATAGGAATATTTACAACATTCTTCTTACTCATCTTTAAGATCATCTTACCCATAATTGAAGGCTCCTTAGTTTGTGTAGGTTCCTGTGCAATAGGTTGTGTAGGTTTCTGTACAGACGGCTGGGGCGTATGTTGTACATTACTTTTATTAGAGCTTGATCCTACTCGCATAGGAGCCGGAAATGGTACGTTTCCATCAATGACTGGTTCTAAAAACTCAGACAAAACGCTTTTAAAAATACGAGTACCGTTCGTGAAATTTACGAATTCGCCTTCTTCAGATAGAACATCTACAACTTCTCCAAAGTTGTCACCTTTTTTCCATTGATACTGTTTTAACTTATCTTGCACTTCTTTCATTTTAAATTATTTAATAGTTATATTAAAAAAATCTGTTTTGTTTATTTTAAAGATCCCATGAACTCTATTCCAAACTTATTTATATAATCCATTGATTCAGTAGGGCCTATGATCGCGTCTGGGTTCGCTATGTATATTTTAAAGAACATATCGTCTCCTACTGTTTTTCTTTTTAGCTCTAGTTCCTTTAATTCCGGTACGTATCTTTTATTAAATCCCATTCCATGCATTTACTTGTTCAACAATAATATTAGCTTGTTGTAATAACTCAACTCCACTCATATCTCTATAATCTTCTGTATAATATACTTTTGAAATTCCAGCCTGTATAATTAATTTAGCACATCCAAAACATGGGCATGTTGTTGTGTATAATTCAGCGCCTTCGCAACTCATAGTCGATTTTGCAACTTTCATAATTGCATTTGATTCTGCGTGAAGAACTTCAGGTTTTGTTATTGCATTATGTTTGTGACATATGCCATTATCGCATTCATACCCTTGATCCATTAAATCTAGAGCGTGGTCTGGACTTTCATAATGCCTAATATCGGTTTCTTCACAGGCGTTATTAAATCCATGTGGCATTCCATTATAACCGAATGAAATTACTTGATGGTCTTTTACAATGACACAGCCGACCTTACGTCGTTCAGCATAACTCAGTTTTGAAAACTGATACGCGGTTTGCATGTATACTAATTCAATTGGTATCTTTGGCATATTATTATATTATAATATTTATACTAATTAGTGCGGCATTGTTTACAAAAAAAAGCCCGGATTTCTCCAGGCTTTTAGTTTTATATTTAATTAAATTAATTACTCTACGTCTTCAGCGTCTTCTGCTGAATCAGATTCTTTCATTTCATTAATTTTAGTAGTATATGATTCGATCATTGAATTACAAGCTGCTTCATATGTTTCAGTTGAATAATCTTCTTTCATTTCTTTAAGAGCTCCAGCTGCTAATGCTGCAACTAACGCTGCGTTTTCAGCCATGTAAGATTCTACAGTGTGAGAGTCGTGTGCGTCTTCTTCCCATGCTTTAGCTTCGTTTTTACAAGATTCATAAGCTTCTTTTAACATCGATGCTACTGCTATTGCAGCTGCAGGATTTTCGTTTACTTCTTCAGTCTCTTCAGATTCTTCTACTTTGTAAGTTTCTCCTTCGAATTCGAATTCATCTTCACCAGCTTCTTTAGCTTTTCTAACTGCGTCTCCGAATGCATTACCTTCTTCAACCTCTTCAACTTCTTCGTCAGCCTCTTCAACTTCTTCTTCGTTTAAAGATTTTACTCTAACTGTTGCAGTTTCTTCTGATTCTTCGATATACTCTGATAAACCAGCGTCATCCCATCCGTATTGAGAATCTGCTAATACTGTTTCAAGATCTTCTCTTTTTCCTGTTAGTTCAACTTCTGGAAATCCTGAAGGACCGTCTTGGTCGATAACTTCCATAGAAACATTGTTCTTTTTAAGTAATTTTGCAAGACCTTTTGATTTTGGATCAACTGCGTCCATTACTACTGAAGCTTCTTGTACTTCTTGGTTGGTTGCTGTTTCTTGGGCAGCGTTTGCTTGTTTTTCAGCAACATACTGTTCAAATGATTTTAATTTTGCCATAATATAATTTATTTTAATTGTTTTTTATTATTAATCTATATATCTATGAATTAAATGATGATTTCTTTGCCATCAATAACGTCTTGATAGTTAACTCGGCATTTAGATCTTTTAATTTGATCTTCATTCTCTTCTAGGTTAATTTTATAAATAGGTCTAATATACTCTTCATTTAAGTATGTTTTAAACTCTCTTGGTAGTTCCTCTTTGTAAAAATCCTCGTATATTGCAACATAAACCCTAGCCATTTTATCTGCGGCCATTCCTGAGGCTGAATTGATCTCAGCAACCCAGCATTCGCCGGATTTATCTACCATTAGATCAATTGACCAAAGTCCAAGTTTTAATTTTTCTCTAACTGTTTTACAAATATCAGTTATTTTATCCATGAAATCTAACTTACTCATATCTTGATCTACATAAGTAAATTCGGTTTTTTCACCAGATTTTTTATCTTTAATTTCATTTTCAGTTGCTGATACTCTTTCATGTACTAATATAACATTATCATTTACTAATAAAATTCTAAACTCTGTATCTAAGTCTTTAGCTTCTGAATAGTTTTGAAATTCACCTTTACTTTTTTCTAAGTCTTCATAAGTATCAAAAATTTCAATACCCATTCCGGAGTGCCCGTCGTCTGGTTTTGCAATTACTGGAAATTCTAAATCTTTTGCATCTTCTTTTTTGTATACGGCCTTTGGTATAAAATCTGAATCGCCAAACATTTTATAAAAGTCAGTTTTATTACCGCTAATCTTCATAGCTTCGGGTACATTGTACATATCATCTTCTGATATATTATACTTCTCTAGAAAATCTAAGCCTTCTTTTGAATTTCCGCCATAATAAATAAGAGGTAGTTTTGAATTAACTTCCAAGTCTTTTCCATAATCTCCTTTTGCGTAAAAAGCGTTATAAAGCTCTTTTAAACAAATCTCATTTACTTCGCCGTAAATACTATTGTTTGTGCCAGTAAGTCCTTTTACCTCTTTTCCTGCTAATATAAAATTAACTTTTTTTAGATAATCTTTATTAGACTTTTCAAATAGAAATTTCTCAAAGAGTTTAACTTTTTTCATTATAATCTTTTTATTTATAGCATATATATCTTAATTCTAAGATCGGTTGTTCCTTTTATGATTCTGTGTATATTTCCTTTAGGAATCTTAAGGTCGATCCCTGTAATTAATGGAGTTGGCAATTCATTGTCATATTGAAATCTCCAGTCAGAATCTTCTAATACTTCAATGACCCTATCCTCAGGGTCGCTGTGCCATTTATATAAGTGTTCTGGATAACTTGGATCGAATGTTCTTATAACATAACCATCATATTGCTCTTCAACGAAGGGCTTGGTTTGATCATTAATGTTAGCTATCAATTCTTCCATTGACATGCTACCGCATTTACAAGATTTACATTTACAATCTTTGTTTACCATGGTTGATCTGATTTTAAACCTAATTGCTTTCCAAAAAGAGTTGGTCCATAACATGCCCAGAATCCAGCTTTCATTGGATCCATCTTTGTGGCTTTATCACAACCATGTCGAGCCCAAAAACTAGCTGCTTTTCCAGGATCATCATTTTTAACAGAAAGATTTGGATCTCCCCATTCAACCTTTTTAGCGATGATGTTTCCTTCTTTGTCTTTTCTACCTCCGTCTCGATATACAATAAACTTTTTACCTCCACCTCTTTCAGGTGAATCTAATTTAACTTTGATTGTTTTTCCGCCACGTGGAGTATAGACTGCTGGTTTACCTACATCAAGATTTTTAGCCATCCAGCCTGAAGGTCCTTTTAGAACAATGTTGTTTTTGTCCCAGTATTCTTTAACCTCTTCGAATAATTTAGAATATGCATCGCTGCCTAATCTAAAAAAAGAATTAGTTAAATCTAAATCTTCATTAAGATGTGCCTTTAATTCCGGTGAAACCTTTTCCCAAGCTTCGAATGTTTTTATAAATTTCATATTTCTACTTTTCCATGTTATCAATTAAATCCTGTCGGTCTAATTGCTTATAAACTTCTTTACGAACTTTTTCCATTTTCTCAGCATATTTTGGATCGTCATTACGATTAAATACAACTTGTTGAGTTAGTGAACCACTGATCTTCTTAACATCACCTTTACGAGTCTTTATTAACCATGCTGCTAAATCTTTAATACCTAAGTCTTTAAATCTACCCTCAGCTTCAGGTGCATCTGACTGATAAAAATCTGGAGCTCCTGGTGGTTTTTTCTCTGTAATAAACTGTTCGAATAATTTAATGCGGTTCATATTAATTAGGGTATTTTACCATTGTATTTCTTGTTAGACTCTTATCGTTATTTTTTACAAATCCTAAATCTTTATAAAAACTAGTAAGTCTACTAATTGAAGTGGCTCCAAAATCTTTAGATGGTGTTAGAAATATAGGCTTGCCTTCTTTGTTTGCAAAATCTATAATTAATTTCATTACTTTAGTTCCGATGCCCTCTCCTCTTTTTTCTTTGGGTATTTCAATTCTAGATAATTCTAAATATCTTTCAGTATTATATAAATCTAATACAACTCCAAATTCATCTTCTAAATGTTGGAGTGCCATTTCTTCATTTAAAAATTCCTCGAATAATTTAACCCTTTTCACGTTAATCTTCTTTTGATTTAAATGGTAACTTTTTATCGTGACCTCCGTCTCTAACTTCTTTAGCGACGTCTTTGTCAGCACCTCCCCAAGTTCCTTTTCCTTTTTCTAAGAATGCATTTATTCTAGCGTATCCCCATCCTTCTTGCGTCATACCTGGATGGTGTCCGCTGTTCCAAGCGTCCATTCCGCGTCTCATTATAATTCTCAATAATGGTACAGGTACTCCACTTTCCTTTGATTTATTCTTGATTCCGGTTTCTACAGCCTTGCCTTTGAGTGGGCTTCTGTCTCCTTTAGCTTTTTCTGCTTCATTAACAGATTCTCCTAAAATTGGAGTATTATCATAACCACATTCGTGACATATATAAGGTTCTTTTCCACCTTCATCTAATCTCCACGACCAATCGCAACCTTCACAAGATACTTTGTTGGCTGAAAACTCTTCAAATAGTTTAATATATTTCATGATTGATTTTTCTTGATTTATATTATATATCAGGATAAAACTAGATCATTTAAATATTCTTTACGATATTTGATTAAGGCAAGTTCTTTTGCTTTTACTTCTAATTCAATGTCAAGATCCATATTGTATGTTTCAATCTTTTCGTATATGTAGTCAGCATGTGCTCGTAAGATAACTGAATCATCCTCGTGCAGTTTTTTTGAAGATGAGTAGTGGCATAGCTGTCGAATACCTGCGGGCCAAGTTGATGCTGCTAATTTAAGAGCATCTTCTTCGGGCATTGGATCTTCGTAGCACCTGTGGTGGTGGTAATCGAACGTAATTGGAGTGCCAATTTTTTCGTAGATGTCATATAGATCTTGTACGGAATATTGTGCTGGTTTGTCGTCATTTTCTAGAACTAATCTAGCTTGAGCAGATGGACTTAGTCTTTTAAAATTCTCGACAAAACGTTGTTTTGCAGCTTCTTTGTCGCCATAAGAACCCCCGACATGGATATTCATAGAATATGTGTGATTTTGTGGTAGTCCCATTGTATCTAATATAAGAGCAGACTGATCTAATTCTCGGATAGCAGCTGTAACAACCTTTGGAGTTGGGCTTGGTAAAACACAAAACTGACCTGGGTGAAAACCTACACGTTGGCCGTATTTTTGAACAAGCGTGCCAGCGCCTTTAAGTAAATTAGATATTGTTTGCCAATTAGGTAAATCAGATAATTCATACTCACTCATCCAAGGAAACATAGAGCTACTCATACGATAAACATTAATGCCTTGTTTGTGATTCCACTTTATAATCTCAATAAGATCTCGTACATTTGCTTCGGCCAATTCTCCGGCGTATTTGCTACCTTTAGCTGTGAATGTTCGTTTAATCATTGATCGACCGATCTTGATGTCGTGATCTTTTTGTAGTGTTAAATTAATGCAACAGTATCCGTAGTTTGCTTTTCCCATGTTTGTTATTTATATGTTATATAGTAATTCTTTGATTTTGTTTACAAATCTTTCAGCATCACATGCCTCGTCTAGCGTAAAAACGTCTAGATCTTGAAATAATAATCCAGTGCCTGTGTTTACAAATACGATGTCACCGACAACTTCAACGTCCACAACCTCGTGGATCGTCATATCCTCTAAGTATATTATTTTAGAGGTGGTTAGAATTCTATCCATCCTTTGTCGAGTATTCATCATTTTGGTACTATTCATTTATATAGTAAATATAATCAATATAAATGATATAAAAAAATATAAAGTGATTTATTTTCACAAAAAGTCCTATTTATAATGATTCTAAATAAGACAAAAAAAGGGACCGAAGTCCCTGATTGCTCGACTGGCAGTCAAGCTTATTTCCAAAATAATTGTATTCCTATAATGCAACATGCTAATAATAAACATATTGCTGTTTTTGTTGTAATTCCCTCGTCTAATAAATAATATGTTAGGGCGGTAAAGGTTATGATTCCACAGGTAAATCCAATAAACCTGCCAGGCCATATTTGACCATCATAATATTCTGCTATAAATCTAGTTGCAAGTATAAACATGTAACTAATTAAAGTACCTCCAATTATCGAAATGGTTAATGGATTCTTTTTAAACCATGGCCATACGAATTGTCCGTTAGTTTGAATCCATATCATGGACTGTCCTAACGCGAATAGTAAAACGCCTGCTAATAAGCCTCTCAAAACAATTCTCCGGTTGTGGTTAATAAATGCGAGATGAAACTATGCCTGTGATGTTCATTAGGTCCTGATTCTTTAATAGCATTTATATGTTGTTTGGTTCCATATCCTTTATTTGAATTCCAACCATACTGCATAAACTCTTCTTTTTCGCTTAATTCTTTCATAAGAGAATCTCGGCTTGTTTTAGCTAAAATTGAAGCAGCTGCTATCGAAGTATATTTGTTATCTCCACCTACGATTGTTTCAAATGGAATTCCATGATACCCGTGGAATTGATCGCCGTCTACTAAAATAAAATCAAACTTATGAGCATGTTCGTCAAGATTAGATAGACACTTATACATTCCTTGCATAGTTGCTCTAAGTATGTTTGTGTTTTCAATGTCTTCAACATTGACATGTTCAACGTGGAACGCGATCGCATTATTTAATACAATGTCAAGCGCAGTTTTCCTGTCTTTTTCATTTAGAAGCTTTGAGTCTTTAATTAATGGGTGAGTAAATCCGTGTGGCATTATACATGCTGCAACCGTGACAGGCCCTGCCAGCGCTCCGCGACCTGCTTCATCTATTCCAACCTCTATGATATTTCTATCTTCGTTGAGAAATCCTTTAAGTAATATGTGTTTAGACATTTCTATTTGGTATTTAAGTATTATACCTAAATATTTCAAATAGTTTACTTATTCATTGTCTAATTTCCATCTGTCATATCTTTCAACAACATCAATTAAGATCTTAGCTCTTACAATATCTTTTTGTGTAAATTGGTGGTGACCTATTCCTTTGATCCCTTTCATTAGTTCAGTAAACGGCTCAATACCTGCCGAGTTCTTTGAAATATCGTACTGACTCACATCACCTGTTACGATCACTTTAGAGGTCTTTCCCATTCTGGTAACAAATAACATAAGTTGTTTAAACGTGGCGTTCTGTGCCTCATCAAGTATCATGAGTGAGTCATCATAGGTATCACCTCTCATAAATGCCAAGGGTCTAAATTGAATAATTTCAGATTGGACTAATTGTTCGGTTAATACCGGTCCGACTATTTTTGTTAAATTAGATATGTATGATTGCATGTATGGATCTATCTTTTCTCCGATATCTCCAGGAAGAAACCCTAGTTTCTCACCAGCCTCTTGGATAGGCTTACATAAAATAATGTTTTTAATTTTGTTGTCTGCGAATAGTTTTAATGCAGCATAACATGCTGTAAATGTTTTTGAAGTTCCGGCAGGACCTGAGCAAAAGGTTATTTCATTTTCTAATATATTTTGTAAATACGCTTTTTGTGATTGCCTTAATTGCGCTTTTATGTCTGCTGGTTTAATAACGACTTTACGTCTATTGATTCTGTTGTTTCCGTTTCCGTTGTTGTTATCAGAATTCTTCTTCATATATTATATGTATTTATGTTTAGTCCCCTGCCATTATAACAAGTTCTTTTAATTTCATCAATTTATCACACTTCTCATATTCCTCTAATCCTTCAAAATATTCTACTAAAATATCAATAAATTCACTTCTTTGCCCGATCCCATGTGGAATCTCGATTATGTCGTTTCCCTCTTTGAAAACAACAAACCTATTTACAGTTTTTGTAAAGTTTCGTGTAATTGTATAATATGAAGATCTCATCAAAGAGTCTCTGTCTTCTCCTAAAATATCTTTCATTTGATTGTTTCTATTTTTACCTTTTTCCGGTATACATTATATATTAAATAGTGTCACGGGATACTACCCATTACGTGAAAAAAAATATAATGATATTATATTATCAAATGCTATTCTGGATTTTTGAATTTTTGCTCTACGTATTTTGCTTTTTGGATTTTAGCACGCTTTGCTATTGACGGTTTTGTATATTGTTTACCATCGCGAAGAGCTTGAGTTTGCCCTGTATTTCTTACTTTATATTTATATGACTTTAAAGCCTTTTCTATGTTTCCTTTTTCTACCTTGATTATTAACATTGTATCTTGTCGATAATTTTTTTAATATTAGAGCATTTCTCATATTCTTCTAATCCTATGAAAAAGTTTAAAATATTGTTAAGTGCATTTACTTTTTCTTCAGGATCTGTTTCGCTCTTAAGAGCTTTTTCTTCTCCATTAACAACTGCATTATAAATCATGTTCATCATTGTTTCCTTTGAATCTTCTTTAAGGATTTCAATTCTATTTGAATCATTTTTTTCGGGAGTATCTCCTAAATCATGCATTGCTTAATTTTTTAATTTGTTTAACGTGCTCTAACTGTTCTTCTGTTAGTTCAATATTAGATGTTCTTAATTTAATCATTAAGTTACCATACTGATTTGTATTATATATCGGAAATCCCATGCCCATAATTCTCAAAACTTTACCGTCATTAGAATTACTAGGTACTTTTACCTTAACACTATTAACTTTAGTGGTGACTTTAAATTCTCCACCTAGTAAAATATCATAAAATGGTAAAGTATAATCTATCCAAATATCTCCATTGGTTACGATCATTTCAGAATCTGGCATAATATTCATTATCAATATAACATCTCCATTTGGAGCAGATGAATTGACCGGGTGCGGCATGCCTTTTCCTTTTAATTTAAGTTTAGCACCTTCGTGAATTCCTTTAGGTATATTGACTTTAAATGTAGATTGCCCGGTATCGATTCTCTTGGTAGTTCCGTGATATACTTCCTCTAATGTTATACCAAGTCTAATCGTGATATCAGATCCTTTAGCGCTTTGATTAAACGCATTATCAAACATATTAGAAAAGTCTCCTCCGAATTGATTGTAGAAATTATCGAAGTTACCTGACCTGAAAGTATTTTTAAGATCATACTCCTTTTTCTTGGTAGAATCACTTAAAGTCTCATATGCCTGTGAGATATTTTTAAATCGCTCTTCAGATCCTCCAATATCAGGGTGGTGTACTTTAACAAGGTTTCTATATGCCTTCTTAATGTCTGACTGGTTTGCGTCAGATTTTAAACCAAGAACCTCGTAGTAGTCCATTACTTGGATTCTTTAAGAGGGTTTGGCTTTTGATTTTTTGTAGCTTTTTTAGCTTCTTTAATTTCATTTCTTTTTAAATTAACTTCTCTCTTTTCAGAGTTTTCCATTAATTTAGCGATCTTTTCTAAAGCTATTGCTATTCTTTCTACTTGCTGTTCAGTCATAGTGTATTATATATCTTACTTAAATAATTCAATCTCTCTTTTAAGATTTGCACACTTTTCATACTCTTCAATCTCTTCAAAGTAAAACATGGTCTCTTCTATAATGTGCCTGATCATATCAGGATCCCGTGTTTTATCCTTATCGATTCCATGTTTAACTATAGCTTCATAGTTTGCACGTGCAAGGCGGTCCTTGAGGTTATCCAGATGCTCTTGATCCTGGATTTCAATTCCACCTTCTTCGTTAAATTCCGGTTCAAATTCAAAATTATCCATAGTGTTTGTTTATTTGTTATAAGTAAATATAAACCTTTTATTTGATATAAAAAAATCCTGGTGAAAAAACTTTCAATTATTTTTAAATAATTGGCATGCTAGATATTTTCAATAAGATATTCATAGTTGCAAGAACATCTTTTTCACAGTAGTCTTTAATTCTTTCCAATCCTCCTTGCCAATATACTCTATTAACGTCTGATCCTGAGATATCATCTTTAGGCGTTGGGATTCCAAGAACATTACATAAAATTCCAAGAGATGCTCCATTATATCCTCCAAATTTCCAAACCTCTAAAGTATCTAATAGGCAGTTTTCCCACGGCTTTTGTTTGTGTAGGTGTAATTTAGTCGTAGGCATAATTCCGTTTATCAAACACCTTTTAATAATCCAAGGAGCATCGAACTTTTTAATGTTATGCCCTGTTAGTTTTACGTTTTGATTTTTGTTAAAGACTGCAATTAAAATTTGGTTAAATTCAGATAGTAATGTATGTTCATCATCTCCATAAAAAGATTTAATCTTAGATTGTATTGGCATTCCAATTTCGTCAAACTGAATTTGACCAATTGATATTGTAACTATCTTTCCGAATTCTGGATGTAGTGATGCGTTTGACTGATAAAAATCTTCATCGCTCAAATCAGCTTTTTCTTTTTCATATGATTTAATCTGTTCTGCCTTTTGGAGCCATAAATCATATAGACCTTTACCAAACTTTTTTAAATCTTCTAATGTTTCGTATTGAGCAGTTGTCTCAATATCTAAGAATAACATTTCTTTTAACTCAGATTGACTATACATTTCTTATTAATTCGTTACGGGTTAATGCTATTTGTCGAATGCTTACAGGATATTTGGTGCCATCTGTTGTAATAAATGAACAGAATTTTTCACCATAGTGTTTTGATAGACTTTTAGATTCTGCGTAGAATGTTCCGTGTAAAACAGAACCTGCAAAACTAAAGTAGTATTTCTCTCCTATTTTAGGAGATTTTACTGTAATGCTTCTTTGTATTTTTTTCTTTGCCATATACTTATTATATATGGAAATCTAAAAAAGTTTATAGTTCCATCCAACTAGAATGTTCCCTAACCTCCCTAATCATTGTATATACCTCATAGTTGACGTTTATCTCTAGGAACCCTCCAGAAATAGTTTCTGGAAGGTCTTTAGGATTAATCCAATATTCCGGTAGCTTATCTGTTCTCTTATTAATAAAATCAAATAGAGCATCTACCTCCATATGGTGGACGTATAATGTGATATGCATGCAGTTCATGTTTGGATATGCCATAGCTTAATTATTTGTAATGTCCTCCTCCTAGCCATAAGACAAAAGATTTTCTAGTACCTTTAGTTACGGGTTTAACTGAGTGTAACATATAACTTGGAAATAAGACTACATTTCCTTTTCCTCGAGGAGCGGTCAATACATTTGTATCTAGAGATTCTCCACCTAGCCAAAAGCATAAATCTCCACCTTCGTATTCATTACTATCAGACAATTGAACAGTAATAGATACCTTTCTAATAGATAAATTCTTATCTCCAACGTCTTGGTGCCAATCATATTTACCAAACTCAGACGCTTCATATTCAGTATATTGAATTAGCTCAGGAGCAGTATGTAAATCGAAATTCCATAGGGTTTGATTTGCTTCAGTTGCCATGGCAATTAATTTTTCATAAAGCCATGCCCATTCTTCGCTCTGTGGAATCCATTTAATATTAGATTTTCTGTCTTCTGTTTCTCCACCTTGAGTTTCTGCTCGAACGTATTCAATATTAGCAACCCCTTGCTCAATACTTCTTAATTCTTCAGCTGAAAATCCTTGATCAAACCAGTAATACTGTTGAGCTTCGTTTTGTTTTGGTTCAAATGTAAAATTATTCATCTTCTCTATATGTTATATTTACTGCACCTTCTTCTTCACCAAATCTAGATCTTGCGTTAATAGGCCATTGTGGATCCTCTTCATATGCCCAATCATGCTGACCTAATTCTTCAAATCTTTCTTTAATTCTTTCATTATATCTTGAAGCGATTGTACGTGTTCTTCTTTGTATATCTGCTCTAGATAGATCATGTGTATTTCTATGACCTTGATTACTATATAAAAATTGAATATAGCTTAACTTAGGTATCTTACACATGATAGTGTTTAAGAATGTTCTAATAATTAATTCGTAATCATCAACAACTGTTAAACTTCTATTATGTCCTCCGATTGCAAAGTATGTAGATCTTCTCCACGCTCTAATGTGATTAGGAACTCCAACAATGTGTCTAATTGTTTTTGGATTAATATTCTGTTGATTTGCAGGACTTAGCATTCTACCTTGATATTCTTCTTCTCTATAATTACCATATCCTAATGCAAAACCAGGACCGTATTTTTGATTTTCCCATTGTTCATTTACTTCTGCAGTATCACCGTAAAAGAATCCGCATTCAGGGTGTTTTTGTGCGGCGTTATGTAAATCCTGTGCGCATGTTACTGCGAGTAAATCATCGTGATCTAGTTCTGCGATAATATATCCTCTAGCCATTGCGTTTGCTCTCCACTTGACCTCTCCGATAATCCCACCTGATTTTTCTCTAAAATCGTATAGCTTAACTCTAGGGTCATTTGCTGCAATCTGCTCGGCAATCTTAAGTGTTTTACCACCATCAGTTGAATCGTTCATTAATACCCATTCCCAGTTGTCATACGTTTGAGCAGCGACTGAGTTATATGTGTTTATTAACTTTTCACCTGTGTTATATATTGGAGTTGTAAAAGATATCATGCTATGATCGTCCATATTTGTCGGATCTAACATTGCATTTTCAGAAACATTATACGCAATATCTCCTACATTTTTTAAATCATTATCATTATCTATATTGATCCATTTTCTCCTAAATTGAAGAGGTAGTTTTGATAGATATCTAAAATCAGAAGAACTCTTTCCTCGAGTTACTATTGCATCTGGTTTAAAACTGGATATTTTTTTTCTAATATCAGTATCATCCTTTGCATATTTAACCTCTAAGTTGTCATCCTCGTAATCAAGTATTTTAGTAGTTTTCATTACTGGTTCTCCAGGTCCTATATATAAAATCCTAGGTAGTTTAGGTGTTGACACTTTTTCTAATTCATTGTAATATGAAAGAATTTCATTAATCCAAACGAATGTATCTGGGTGGTTCTTATATACTTCTTCGATAAAGTAACCATCTGCTGCATAATCTGCTGTGAAACCATATTTTTCAAAAAGCTCTGATCTAAATAATATTTGAGCTATGTCTGTTTTTCTGAAACCAGTAGATTCTGGAGTAGATTCTCTGTATTTTAATCCGGTAAAATCTTTACCATCAACTGCTTGTCCAACCATTATGATTTTCTTTTCAGAATTTACAGGTAGCATTACGAAATCCTCGACTCTTTGATAAAATTCAGGATGCATTATATTGTCGTCATCTAATAAATAAAACCACGAATGATCTAAGCTCCTTATTAGACTGGTTGTTTCAGGGTACATCATCCCGCCATGTTGTCCTTTAATAAAATGTATTGTTGTATTTGACTGATCTAAAATAGATAATAGATTCGCATCAATATCCTTCAGAGCACCTGTGTCAAACATAATGTGCCAATGTACCTCTACTCCTCTTGTTTTAGAAGTATCGAATACAGTTGGTTGTATTTTTAATAAATTAGATGTTCTAGTACATCTTGTGATTACGTTAATTTTCATTTAATGTGGTTTTATTGTTCAATGTCAAAAAAGAACATGTGGAAAAATCTTGCATTATCAATTGCATCTCCAAAGTATTCAGTTGCTGCGTGTAATTGCGATGAGTTAAATATTACTAGTCTATTATATACGTTTCCAATATCATCAATCTTTTCAAATTGAGTTCCATCGTAGAAGTTCATTTCTTTATTAGTACCTCTGAATGTATCTACGTATTCATCTCCCATTCTAGATTCTTGACCCGGAAACGATGAAATTCCTGTAACTTTACTTCGATACATTGCAGTTCCTGTTTGTGGAGGTGCGTCTGGGGTTAAGTAAACCATTGCAGCATACATTTGACTATCTACATGGTATACTATAGGTTGATCTGCTGTACAGAATTGAAATACACCATTAGCGTATCCACCATTGTTCCAGTTTGTTATTTTTCTACCTAATACTTCTTCAAGTTTTTCCTTAGTGCCATCTATAATATATCTAGATTGAGATCTTTGTCCTTTGTGATATTTAGACGGTAAAAACTCTAAATTATTCATAGCATATTCTCTGACTAAATCAGGATCTGCATAGAAATTATCAACAACAATAACGTCTTTATCTGTTTTATTAAATCCAGATGAAGAAGCTGGCCATTTTGCTAAAGAAATAAGTTCAACTGGCGCTGCATTATTTAAACTAATCCATAGTTTTTTCGTAATATCTTCGTGTAGAATCATTATATTAAATCCTACATTTTCCGGAATTGTTCCTTTATAAAAAGAAAAAACATCTGGCCTTTTTTCCCATTCAATATTCAAGGATTTTCCATCTAATAGAACGTCAGTTACTATAGTATCTTTAGTTATTGAACCTACCCATCCTCTTGCGTACCAATATCCATCGGTGCCTTTTTTAATAGAATCAATGTTTAATTTTACATTGTTTAAATTAGTTTCGTGCATTACTTTAAATTTTAATAATTATACATTAAATGTTTGATTTGTTTATATATTACAAAAAAAAGGATCCCAATGGGATCCTTTTTTAATATTAAGTATGTGAGTTGATTATATTTGCCCTTTGAGGCCTCCACCAGCGCCTCCGGTTTGCGTAACTAATCCATTAACGAATGTGACATTGTGTCCCGTACTAAAGTAAATGGTTTCACTAATCCCACTAGTTGGTCCGTTAGTTCCTTGAGATCCTCGAGGACCCTTTACTCCCGCAGGACCAAGTTGGCCCGTATTTCCAGTAAATCCTTTATAACCTTGTGCTCCATTGGTACCTTTAGCTCCTGGAGCTCCTTTAGCTCCTTGAGAACCATTATTACCCTTAAGACCCTGTGGCCCTCTTGGTCCGGTGCTACCATTTAGTCCTTTATAACCTGTTGGTCCTACTAGCCGTGCTCCTTGTGGTCCTCTATATCCAACTCCTAGACTACTACCAGTAGTTCCTTGGAATCCTCGAACTGTTCCAGTTGGTCCTTTATAGCCGGTAAGTCCTTTAAATCCTGTATAGCCTGTAATAGTAGATCCAGTGGTTCCTTTTAAACCCTGTGGCCCGACATATCCTTGAACTCCTTTTGGACTTGCTCCAGTATTACCTTGTGCTCCTTGAGGTCCAGTATATCCTTTTGCTCCTCCTGGTTGTGATCCTTTAAGACCTTGATCTCCCTGAACACCAATAAATCCAATATACCCCTTAGGCATTGCTCCTTTAGCACCCTGATTTCCTTGGGCTCCTTGTGGTCCTCTATGTCCAGTTGGAGAATCTCCAATCGGTCCGGTGTTACCATTTAGTCCTTTATAACCTGTAACTCCTTTATATGAGGTTGGACGTACACCTTGAGTTCCCTGTGGTCCTCTTGGTCCAGTGCTTCCGGTTGGTTGTGCTCCTTTATCTCCTTGAGTACCTTGTGCTCCTTGTGGTCCTCTTGATCCTCCGGGCTGTGCTCCTTTATTTCCTTGGAATCCTCTTGGTCCTGTTACTCCAATAAATCCTTTTGGCTGAGCTCCTGTATATCCTTGAACTCCTTGAGCTCCTTGAACTCCTCTAAATCCTGTTGGATTTGCTCCTTGGAAACCTCTTTCTCCATTAATTCCTGTGTAACCGGTTGCTCCTGTTGGTGAAGATCCTTGAACTCCTCTATAACCAGTTGCTCCAATAAATCCAATATACCCCTTTGGCATTGCTCCTTTTAATCCTTGGAAACCTCTTGGTCCTGTTGGTCCAGTTGGCGAAGTTGGTCTAGCTCCTTGGAAACCTCTTGGTCCCGTATTTCCAGGATCACCGATAATTGCGTCATATGCAGGTCCTGTTGGTCCTGTATATCCTGTTGGTCCGTTTGGTCCTATGTGTCCTTTTGGACTTGCTCCGATATTACCCTGTGCTCCTTGAGATCCTTTAAGACCAGTATATCCCTTTGGACTTGGTCCTGTATATCCTGTTGGTCCGTTTACTCCTTTATCTCCTTGGAATCCTCTATTAGTACTTCCTTGAGATCCTCTAATACCCTGTACTCCTTGAAACCCTCTTGGTCCTGTTGGTGAATTACCAATAGCTCCTTGAAAACCTCTTGGTCCAGGATCTCCTGTTTGAGCAGCTGGCGTACTTCCAGTATTTCCTTGAAAACCTCTTTCTCCGTTTAATCCTTTGTCTCCAACTGGATTTGCTCCTTGTGCTCCTTTAAAACCAGGATAACCTTCAGCTCCTTGAAAACCTTTTGGACTATTTCCAACGTCTCCTTGAAAACCTCTATCTCCGTTTAATCCTTTGTCTCCAACTGGATTTGCTCCTTGTGCTCCTTTAAAACCAGGATGACCTTCAGCTCCTTGGAAACCTTTTGGTGAATCACCAACATTTCCTTGAAAACCTCTGTCTCCAGTTTGTCCTACTTGTGCAGTTTGAGTTGAACCCTGTGCTCCTTTTAGTCCGGTAGCACCCTGTGAACCTTTATGTCCTTTTTGATTTGTACCTGCAGAACCTTGAAATCCTACATGTCCAACAAAACCAGTTGCTCCACCTGGATTTAAACCCGTAGTACCTTGATCTCCTTGAAAACCTCTGAAACCAGTTGCTCCTGTTAATTGATCTCCCTGAAACCCTCTTGGTCCATCAGGTCCAATATCACCAACGTAAGCTGTAATTACATTACCCTGTGATCCAGTTGAACCTTGATCTCCTTTTATTCCTTTAAGACCATTAGTTATTTTACCTGCATCTCCATCTGTTCCTTGATTTCCTCTAAAACCTTCTGGTCCTTCTGGTGAATCTCCAATTGTTCCTTGGAATCCTCTAAAACCTTGATCAGCAGTACCTTTATTTCCTTGAAAACCTCGATCTCCTTGAAAACCTATATTACCTTCATAACCTTGATGTCCTTGTGGACTGTCTCCTTGAAAACCTCTGAAACCAGTATCTCCAACAGGTTCTAAACCTGCAGATCCTTGAACTCCTTTATCTCCTTGAAAACCTCTATCTCCTTGAAAACCTTGAGCTCCAACAATACCTTGAAAACCTTGATCTCCTTGAAAACCTTGAGCTCCAACAATACCTTGGTCTCCCTGGTCTCCTTTCAATTCAGGATAGTTATTAGCATCAAAGTTACCAGTATGTAAGGGAGTTTCTCCCCCTACAAGTGATCCTGTATTTAATTTTGCCATGTTATTTTTATTCTTTTTTTATATATAATTAACTTATTGGTTATTGGATAAATCCGTTTGAAACAATATAGCCTGTTCCATTATCGTCTGTGAAAAATCCGTTAAAACCATTACCTATAGATCCACTTCCATGATAACCTTGTGGTCCTCTTGGTCCTGTTGGTCCATATCCGACTGGTCCCATACTTCCAGTTAATCCTCTTGCTCCTGCTGTTCCAGCTCCTCCGCCAGATCCTTGGAATCCTCTTGGTCCTGTTGATCCATTTGCTCCTTGATATCCGACTGATCCTACTATCTGATTTCCTTGTGCTCCTGTTGCACCCTGGGCTCCTGGTATTCCTGTATATCCTTGAGGTCCTCTTGCTCCTTGAACTCCGTTTGGTCCTTTATATCCTGTTGGTCCATTATTACCTTGTGGTCCTCTTGACCCCGTTGGTCCTGTTGAACCTGTAGCTCCCTGTGGTCCCGTATTTCCTTGTGATCCCTGTGGACCAGTTGGTCCTTTATAACCTCCACCTCCGGCGGATCCGGATCCTCCTTGATATCCTCTTGGTCCTGTATTACCAGTGGCTCCTTGTGCACCTTGGAATCCTGATATTCCTTTGTTTCCAGTGGCTCCTTGTGTTCCTCTATCTCCCACTGCCGAAGTAGTTCCAGTAAGTCCTTTATTACCAATAAATCCAGTATAACCTTTTGCTCCAGTTACTCCTTGTGCTCCAGTTGATCCCTGTGCTCCTTGATTTCCTTTAGCTCCAGTATTTCCCTGTGCTCCTGTTAATCCAGTTGCTCCTTTTAATCCAGTATATCCAGTTACTCCCTGTGCTCCTTGATTTCCTTGTGATCCGTTAACTCCTGTTTTACCAATAAATCCAGTATAACCTGTTGCTCCAGTTCCTCCTTGTGAACCGTTAACTCCAGGATAACCAGTTGGTCCCGTTGGTCCTTGATTTCCAACGGCTCCAGTTCCTCCAGTTGCTCCTTTAGCTCCAACAAGTCCAGTATATCCTTTTGGTCCGGTTGCACCCTGTGCTCCTGTAAATCCAGTAGGTCCTGTTGAACCTTTAGCTCCCTGTGCTCCTTGTGCTCCTTTTACATTAGTAAATCCTTGAGGTCCCGTTGGCCCTTGAGGACCGGTGTTACCAACCGCAGATGTTGTTCCTGTTAATCCTTTAAAACCAGTAGCTCCTTTTGCTCCTTGTGCTCCTTGTACTCCTGTTAATCCTTTAAAACCAGTAGCTCCTTTTGCTCCTTGTGCTCCTTGTGCTCCTTTAGGTCTTTGAGATCCCTGAGGTCCCTGAGCTCCTTTTGCTCCTTGAGAACCTTTATTACCAGTAGCTCCTTTAGCTCCTATTGCTCCCTGGAATCCTCTTTCACCAAGTGAACCTTGATTTCCGATAACACCCTGGGGTCCAGTTGATCCCTGTGCTCCTTGATTTCCTTTTACTCCTTCAAATCCTGTTGAACCAACAATTCCTATATAACCAGTATCTCCTTTGAAACCGGTAAATCCTGTAGATCCTTTAGCACCCTGTGCTCCAGTAACTCCTTGGAATCCCTTTGGTCCCGTAACTCCTTGTGGTCCTCTTCCACCAGCTCCGCCAGTTAATCCTTGATAACCAGTTGCTCCAATATTACCTTTAGCTCCTTGATTTCCTTTAGCTCCAGTATCTCCTTTAAGTCCGTTAGATCCTGTAATACCAACATACCCAGTAGAACCTGTAGCTCCTGTTGCTCCTTGATAACCAGTTGCTCCAATATTACCTTTAGCTCCTTGATTTCCTTTAGCTCCAGTATCTCCTTTAAGTCCGTTAGATCCTGTAATACCAACATACCCAGTAGAACCTGTAGCTCCAGTATCTCCTTGATAACCTGTTGCTCCAGTAGATCCTTGCGCTCCTTGAGATCCAGTACTTCCTTTATCTCCTAAAAGACCTTGAAATCCTCTTTCACCAGGATCTCCTGGTAAAGAATCCGAAGCAGTTGCTCCTTTAAATCCTTTTTGTCCTGTTGAACCTTTAGCTCCCTGAGATCCTTTAACTCCATTAGTTCCAGGTAATCCTTCAAAACCGGTAGATCCTTTAGATCCCTGTGCTCCATCAACTCCGGTAAATCCTTTTAAACCGGTTGAACCTTGTGATCCTTTATTTCCTTTAACTGATGTTGCTCCTTTTGCTCCTTGGAATCCTCTTTCTCCAGTATCTCCTTGTGTACCTTGTGTACCTTTAATACCGACAGAACCTTGACTTCCTTGAAAACCTCTTTCTCCGTTAATTCCTTTTACACCCTGTGCTCCAGTAAAACCTTGGAATCCTTGAAGTCCAATAGAACCTTGATCGCCGACTTGTCCTTGATAACCATTAGAACCATTAGGACCTAATATACCTGTTATTCCTTTTTCTCCTCTAATTCCAGTAGCTCCGGTAAAACCTTGAAGACCAGTAGATCCTTGATTACCTTTACTACCAGTAGATCCTTGATCACCTTGACTACCTTGATAACCCCCAGTTCCAACGAAACCTTGATTACCTGTATCACCTTGATGACCGACACTACCGTCGGATCCAACAGATCCTTGGGATCCTTGAGATCCCAATTCACCGTTCGGTCCAATAAGCTGAGGAAAATTCGTGCTATTAAGGTTACCACTGTGTAATACGAGATTACCGTCTAACGTAGTACCTAAGATAAATTTTGCCATGTTATTATTTTTATATTTTTATTTGTTTTATATTGTTATCCAATATTTACACCGTTTTGGATAGTACGTACTCCACGCGTATGAAATATTTGACCGCTAAATCCTCCGGTTGCATTATTACCTTGATAACCCTGTGGTCCTCTTGCTCCGGTACCAGATCCACCCTGGACTCCTTGATAACCTTGTGGTCCTCTTGCAGGTGCAGGCTGTCCTCCAGCGCCTTGATAACCTTGAGGTCCTGATGTTGCGGAAGCTCCTTTTGCTCCTTGTGTTCCTTGTGCTCCTGTTGCTCCTTTTAAACCTTGAGGTCCTCTTGGTCCTGCACCACCATTAAGTCCTACATAACCTTGTGCTCCACGTGCTCCAACGTTTCCGTTTGCACCTTGTACTCCTTGAGGTCCTGTATATCCTTGAACTCCTTGAGCTCCCTGGGTTCCTTGAGCTCCTCTTACAGTACCTGCAGGTCCAATAAAACCTTTAAGTCCGGTTGAACCTTGTGGTCCTCTTACTCCCTGTGGCCCTGTTGGTCCTGTATATCCTTTTGGTCCTGTTGCTCCTTGGAATCCTCTGTGACCTGGCGCACCACTATAACCTTGTGGTCCAGTTAGTCCTTTATAACCCTGTACTCCTTGAGTTCCTCTTGCAGCCGCAGTTCCCTGTGGTCCAGTTATTCCTTTATCACCAGTAGCTCCTTGTGGTCCTCTTGGTCCAGTAGATCCTTTAAAACCTGTATCTCCTTTTGCTCCTTGTGCTCCTCTAATTCCTTGTGGTCCAAGATCTCCAGTAGGTCCAGTTGCTCCTTTAGGTCCGATATATCCGATATATCCTTTTGGTCCAGTTGCTCCTTGAGGTCCTTTAATTCCTTTTGCTCCAGTTGCTCCTTGATTACCCTTTGGTCCAGTTATTCCCTGAACTCCTTTTGCTCCTTGAACACCAATTGTTCCCTGAGCTCCTTGAGGTCCAGTATTTCCTTGAGGTCCTCTAATAGTTCCAGTACTTCCGGTTGCTCCTTGAAAACCTTTATTACCAGTAGCTCCGGTTGCTCCTTGATTACCTTTAATTCCTTGGAATCCTCTGTCTCCAGTTGCTGCAGTAGATCCTTTAAGACCTTGTGCTCCTCTAACTCCTTGATTTCCTTGGAATCCTCTTGGTGCAGCAGTTCCCTGTGCTCCAGTATTTCCTTGAAATCCAATCTTTCCAGTTGGTCCTAAATCACCAATTGCTCCGGTATTTCCTTGAACTCCAATAAATCCTTTATCTCCTTTAATTGCACTTGGTGCGATATATCCAGTATCTCCCTGGAATCCTCTGTCTCCAGTTGCTCCTTGATTACCCTGTGCTCCTGTTACTCCAGTATATCCTTTTGCACCAGTAGTACCTTTAGCTCCTTGGAATCCTCTTGGTCCGCTAGATCCTTGATGTCCTCTTTCACCAGCATCTCCTTGAACTCCTTTTGAACCTTGTGGTCCAACTGCTCCAACAGATCCCTGTGCTCCTATTATTCCAGTGTTTCCTTGAACTCCAGTTGCTCCAGTTGCTCCTTTATCTCCAGTTGCTCCTTGAGGTCCTGTATAACCTTTTGCTCCTTGTGCTCCAAGAGGTCCTGTTAAACCTTTAGCTCCTTGATCTCCTTTGAAACCTTGATCTCCTTTAAGACCAACATTTCCAATAACACCTTGGTTTCCTTGAAAACCTCTTGGACCAGTGTTACCCTGTGCTCCAGTTGATCCTTTTAAACCTTTAGCTCCTTGATCTCCTTTGAAACCTTGATCTCCTTTAAGACCAACATTTCCAATAACACCTTGGTTTCCTTGAAAACCTCTTGGACCAGTGTTACCCTGTGCTCCAGTTGATCCTTTTAAACCTTTAGCTCCCTGTGATCCTTTAAAACCTCTTTCACCAATGATACCATCGGCTCCAGTAGATCCTTGATAACCTGTTGCTCCAGTAGATCCTTGTGTTCCTATTACTTTATTAATACCAGCGTCTCCTTGAGTTCCTTGATTTCCTTGAAAACCTCTGTCTCCTACGGGTCCGTTAATACCTGTTGTTCCTTTAATTCCTTTGTCTCCTTGGAATCCTCTGGCTCCATTTGAACCATTATTTCCTTTTGCTCCTTGAGGTCCTGTAAATCCAACGTCTCCTTGTGCTCCTCTGTTTCCATCAAGTCCTTTATAACCTGTTGCTCCAGTTGAACCTTTAAAACCTTGATCTCCGATTACTCCATCAGAACCTTGATCACCTTTATAACCGGTAACCCCTTGATTTCCCTGAACTCCAATAGGTCCAGTAACTCCTTTGTTTCCGATAGATCCTTGGAATCCTCTGGCACCGTCTACGCCTGTTAAACCCTTAGTACCTTGAGTACCTTTAGTTCCTTGGTTTCCTTGGAATCCTCTTTCACCTTGATTTCCAACAATACCTTTAGATCCTTGAAATCCTCTTTCACCTTTAGCCCCAGTAGTACCTGAAATACCAATATCTCCTACTAATCCTTTACTACCACGTGATCCTTCACTACCAGTATCTCCTACTAATCCAGTATTTCCGAGAGAACCTTTATCTCCACGAAAACCTTCATCACCGGTATTTCCTTTTACTCCTTTTAAAGAAGAGAAATCACTAGGTGTAAAATTACCAGGTCTTAATATTAGATTGCCACCGATTGTTGAATCAGCCTTAAAGCTTCCGCCACCATCAAAAATACCACCCGCTATAATTGCGGAATCAGTACTCCTAATAGTTAACACATTCCCCGCAGGGAATGTGTTTAACTCTTCTAGGTAAGACGGCGTATAGACGATAGCTGAATCTTGGTCAATTCCTGCTCTGTTCGAGTTTTCATCGATCTGAGCCTGGAATTCTCCGGTAGATTGTACTAGTTTTATCGCTATTTTATTAAATGCCATATCTTTGTTTTTATTATTTTTTAGTTACTCCTGTTTTATTTATTCCAATTAATATTAATCGAATGAGAATGTAATGTCTCCATTTGCATCTCTTTCAATTCTTGCCGTTGGGTTACCGTTAGCATCTTCGAAATAAATAGCTTTATCATTGGCGATTGTTATTGAATCTCCATCAAATGCTCCAGTTTCTCCTTGGAATCCTTGATCTCCTTTAGCTCCAGTTAAACCCTGTGCTCCAGTATCTCCTTTGAAACCTTGATCTCCTTTGAATCCTTGGTCTCCTTTAGCTCCAGTTAAACCCTGTGCTCCAGTATCTCCTTTGAAACCTTGATCTCCTTTGAATCCTTGGTCTCCTTTAATACCTTGAATACCATCGTCTCCTTTAGTACCTTGAACTCCTTGAATACCTTGAATACCATCGTCTCCTTTGAATCCTTGATCTCCTTTTAAACCAGTATCTCCTTTGAAACCTTGATCTCCTTTAAGACCTTGAATACCTTGAATACCATCGTCTCCTTTAGTACCCTGAACTCCAATAACTCCTTGTTCCCCTTGGAAACCTTGAATACCTTGCTCTCCAGTATCTCCTTTGAAACCTTGATCTCCTTTAAGACCTTGAATACCTTGAATACCATCGTCTCCTTTAGTACCTTGAACTCCTTGAATACCTTGAATACCATCGTCTCCTTTGAATCCTTGATCTCCTTTTAAACCAGTATCTCCTTTGAAACCTTGATCTCCTTTTAAACCAGTATCTCCTTTGAAACCTTGATCTCCTTTAAGACCTTGAATACCTTGAATACCATCGTCTCCTTTAGTACCCTGAACTCCAATAACTCCTTGTTCCCCTTGGAAACCTTGAATACCTTGCTCTCCAGTATCTCCTTTGAAACCTTGATCTCCTTTGAAACCTTGATCTCCTTTAGCTCCTAAAGTACCTGATTCTCCTTGGAAACCTTGATCTCCTTTAAGACCTTGAATACCTTGAATACCATCGTCTCCTTTAAGACCTGTATCTCCTTTAAGACCAGTTTCTCCTTGGAATCCTTGATCTCCTTTAGCTCCAGTATCTCCCTGGAAACCTTGAATACCTTGTTCTCCTTGATCTCCTTTAAGACCATCAATACCTTGGAAACCTTGATCTCCTTTAGCTCCAGTATCTCCTTGGAAACCTTGATCTCCTTGGAAACCTTGGAAACCTTGATCACCCTGTGCTCCAATTTTCATTGGTGTGAAAGATACAATAATTTGACCATTTGCTGATGGGATGTTCGCTGCGTACGCGTCGTTAGTCATGTGTTCCGCAGAAGAAGTACCACCATCGTAATTACTGTTTGAACCACCAACTCTTACCATGTCTACTCTAAGATCTCCTCTTCCGGCAGAACCTAAAATAATGGAAGCGTTTGATGCTTCATATAAATGATATTTACTAGAGTCTCCATTCTTAGAAACTTTTACGTAAATTCTATCGTAACCATCAGATACCATATTTGTAAATAAAGAATTCATGTGGTTGATATCTTGCAATCCGTTTGCGATATCTGAGAACCACCATTCTTGAGAACCTCCATAAATAAATGAAGATGCTTCAGTATGTCCTAATTGATTAACGTTTGTGTATTTATTATCTGAGAAGGTAATACCATCATAAACAACTGATAAACCACCAGCGTTACCTACAGTACCTTGGAATCCTTGATCTCCTTGATCTCCTTTAAGACCTTGGAAACCTTGATCTCCTTGGAAACCTTGGAAACCTTGATCTCCAGTTTCTCCTTGAATACCTTGTTCTCCTTGATCTCCTTTAAGACCAGTATCTCCTTGGAAACCTTGATCACCTTGGAAACCTTGATCACCTTGGAAACCTTGGAAACCTTGATCTCCTTTAGCTCCTAATGTACCATCAACTCCTTGGAAACCTTGATCTCCTTTAGCTCCAGTATCTCCTTGGAATCCTTGATCTCCTTTAGTACCCTGAACTCCGATAACTCCTTGTTCTCCAGTATCTCCTTTGAAACCTTGAATACCTTGCTCTCCAGTATCTCCTTTGAAACCTTGATCTCCTTTAAGACCTTGAATACCTTGCTCTCCTGTATCTCCTTTAGTACCCTGAACTCCAATAACTCCTTGTTCCCCTTGGAAACCTTGAATACCTTGCTCTCCTGTATCTCCTTTAAGACCAGTTTCTCCTTGGATACCTTGGATACCTTGTTCTCCAGTATCTCCTTTAAAACCTTGATCTCCTTTAAGACCTTGAATACCTTGAATACCATCGTCTCCTTTAAGACCTGTATCTCCTTTAAGACCAGTTTCTCCTTGGATACCTTGGATACCTTGTTCTCCAGTATCTCCTTTAAAACCTTGATCTCCTTTAAGACCTGTATCTCCTTTAAGACCAGTTTCTCCTTGGATACCTTGCTCTCCTGTATCTCCTTTAAAACCTTGATCTCCTTTAAGACCTTGAATACCTTGTTCTCCAGTGTCTCCTTTGAATCCTTGATCTCCTTTAAGACCAGTTTCTCCTTGGATACCTTGGATACCTTGTTCTCCAGTATCTCCTTTAAGACCAGTTTCTCCTTGGATACCTTGAATACCTTGTTCTCCAGTATCTCCTTTAGTACCCTGAACTCCAATAACTCCTTGTTCCCCTTGGAAACCTTGAATACCTTGCTCTCCTGTATCTCCTTTAAGACCTGTATCTCCTTGGAATCCTTGATCTCCTTTAAGACCAGTTTCTCCTTGGATACCTTGGATACCTTGTTCTCCAGTATCTCCTTTGAAACCTTGATCTCCTTTAAGACCTTGAATACCTTGTTCTCCAGTATCTCCTTTAAAACCTTGATCTCCTTTAAGACCTTGAATACCTTGCTCTCCTGTATCTCCTTTAAGACCTGTATCTCCTTGGAATCCTTGATCTCCTTTAAGACCAGTTTCTCCTTGGATACCTTGTTCTCCAGTATCTCCTTTAAGACCAGTTTCTCCTTGGATACCTTGAATACCTTGTTCTCCAGTATCTCCTTTAGTACCTACAGTACCTTGAACTCCGATAACTCCTTGTTCCCCTTGGAAACCTTGAATACCTTGTTCTCCAGTGTCTCCTTTGAATCCTTGATCTCCTTTAAGACCAGTTTCTCCTTGGATACCTTGGATACCTTGTTCTCCAGTATCTCCTTTAAGACCAGTTTCTCCTTGGATACCTTGAATACCTTGTTCTCCAGTATCTCCTTTAAAACCTTGATCTCCTTTAAGACCTTGAATACCTTGTTCCCCAGTATCTCCTTTAGTACCTACAGTACCTTGAACTCCGATAACTCCTTGTTCCCCTTGGAAACCTTGAATACCTTGATCTCCTTTAAGACCAGTTTCTCCTTGAATACCTTGTTCTCCTTGATCTCCTTGGATACCTTGGTCTCCTTGGATACCTTGATCTCCTTTTAATCCTTGATCTCCTTTAATACCTTGAATACCATCGTCTCCTTTGAAACCTTGATCTCCTTGAAGACCTTGATCTCCTGTATCTCCTTTAGTACCTACAGTACCTTGAACTCCGATAACTCCTTGTTCCCCTTGGAAACCTTGAATACCTTGATCTCCTTTAAGACCAGTTTCTCCTTGAATACCTTGTTCTCCTTGATCTCCTTTAAGACCAGTTTCTCCTTTAAGACCAGTTTCTCCTTTGAAACCTTGATCTCCTTTAATACCTTGAATACCTTGTTCACCGGTATCTCCTTTAAAACCTTGATCTCCTTGAAGACCTTGATCTCCTTGAAAACCTTGAACCCCATCAATACCCTGATCTCCTTGGAAACCTTGATCTCCTTGTGTACCTTGATATCCGGATCCTTGATCTCCCTGAGGACCTGCGGTAGAAATATATGCTGAATATGCCATAGTTTAATTTACTTTATTTTTATTTTTATTAGTCTAATGAGTTTTTCTCGTATACTATATCGAAAAGATCTCCTCCTCCGATTTCATATCCTGCGAAATTTGAATTCCAAAACAGTTCATCACCAGCTTCTAAATCTGCAACAGATTTGGCAGTGATACCTGCGTTGTTAGAGAAATATACATCTCCTGTTTTTTCTCCGTAAGTTTCAGTAACAGCTACACCGTTAATATAAACCTGTACAGTTGAATCTGCGAAAGGAGTATAGTCTAATGTAATACCTGTTGCCGATTCATCTCCGTTAGATGCAAGAGGTGTTAAATCAGCCTGTGTGTATTCAGAACCCTGTGCTACCTGAGTTGGACCTAAACTTGGTCTCCATGGTAGAACTTGTGCTTTTGTTGCTGAAATCGCTTGTAAAACTGGATTGCTGTATGCATACGCTGGATCAGAAGCATCTACAAACGCTGCGATAGAACCTGAATCAGATTCATCAACTACGTAAAAAGTACCTGGAGTTAAATTCCAAGTCGATACTTCAATGTTACCAATTTGTACTGCAATAAAATTAGAATCATCAGTAGCTTCTTCAACTACTAATCTTCCCAATTTGTCGGCAGTTTTAGAATCTGCTAAAACCCAAGAACCGTTAAAGAATGCAATAACATTCCCTGCTGCAAAACCATGAGCAGCTTGTTCATAACTTGATTTTAAAGATCCTGATGCCAGTTGAGAATCGATAGACTCTAACTTTGTCTGTAAGCCTTCGATTTGCTTAATTTTTAATTGTGACATAGATTTTTAATTTTTTTTATTTTTTTATAATTTAAAAGAGGCTTTTTAACCTAATTTATCAATTCTATATATCATGATTAAAGAGGCGTAATGTCTATATACCTCCATAATATGGTAATATAATTATGATAATAATTATGATAAATAGTATAATGAATAGTATTACTAAGAAGATAGTTAGAGATTACATATATTTTAGAGAAACATTAGATGACGTAAAATCTATTTCTAGTGATGCGGAAGGTATGTTCAGAGACGCAATGCACGAGCATAACGAGGTTGCACTAACAGCTCTCACTCCACCGGAAGGAGCACCTCCTATTAAAAAAATTGATGAAGAACTTGTTGTAAAATTTGAAGACAAGCTCTTTAAAAAGCTTTTTAGAAAGATAGCGGTATTATGCCATCCAGATAAATTAGATGATTCCTACTCTGAAAGAGAAGCTGCATTTTTAAAAAAATGCTATGAAGATCTTAATACTTCTAACCAAACATATGATTGGGGATTGTTGTTAAAGGTTGCTATGGAACTGGATGTTGAAATTCCGGAATTGAGCGATGAGCAATTTATTAATATTAATAATAATATAGAATCTATTAAAAATACTATTAACCAGTTTGAAGGATCTATGGCTTATAAATGGTATACCCTCTCTGACACTGATGCCAAGAAAGGGTATTTAGAAAGCTGTGCTTCTATATTTATGAATAGTTTAAAGAATCGTTAAACGTCCCACTTATCAGTTAGATGGCATCTTACATAAACAGGTGCCTGATACGCAATACCATTAGGATATTCTGATTGCAATCTCGTATAAAAGTCTACATCTTCTGACGTGTCTTTAGAGATAACATCTCTCCATTTTGTTGATAAATTAGCTTTGTGCATAAATAACCAGGGTGCCATTATCTGTCTGCCTGGTTTTATTTGAATTGGCTTCCATGCCTCTGGTAAACCTTCTATCTGAATTGCCGGTGTTTCTGAAGGATCTAATATAGCATTCCCATTAGTTAGCTCAGTTGAAACGGACTCATGATCAAACCATGAGGTATTTATCCACCAATCTTTTTCTGGGTTTGCGTTAAAATATAAAAGAGATGTCATCGTTGCATTTGGCATTAAAAAATCATCTGAATCCATATACATTACAACGTGGCCGGTTGCTGCAGCTGCACCTAGTCTTCTACCGAATCCTCTATAATATCTTCCTTTATCTTCTATTTCCTCGTACATTTGAGGAGTATCTGTTCTATCGAAATATATTAGTTTTATATTTGGTGTGTTCTTGTGTGATCTATTAAATAGTTGATGTGTTTTATTACACCCATCTGCTACTATAATAAGTTCGCAGTTTTTATATGTTTGGTTTTGAAAACTTTCGACTGCCCTGTGAAATTTACCAATAGGATCTTTTCTTGAATTTTCGTAGTTTTCTAGGTTTACTTGCATCACTATAGATATTTTTATCTTGTTTAGTGATTCGAATATTTCTTTAAAATTGCTCATTATTTATATAGGTTTGTTTTCCAATTATATTCATAAGATAATTCATGTGTTCCTGGTTTAAATAAATTATCTATTAACTTTTTATATGTATCTACGAGATCTACGTTAGTTGACAAATAACGGTCTAATACTTTTTTACTGTTTTCATTATATTGATCTAGATTATTGTCATGTTCCTCAAGTGCCAATTTTAATTGATCGGCTCCTTGTGATATATTAAATCCTTCATAATAATATCCTGCATCCTTTATCATGTCTGCGTTGTGCACTATAGGGTACCCGAAATAGAGTGCGTCTAGGTATGCATAGTTTAATGGGTTTTCCCATTGGTGTGATAAGACTATGTCTGTTTCACTTGCTAAGAACGTCGATACTGGGTACCTTCCAACATACTTTATTTTGTTATCTGGAGAGTTAACTATGTCGAAATTCTTAATCATCGCTAAATAGTATTTATTCTTTAGTAATTTCTTGCCAGATCCTATGTATATTTGTTTAAACGCGTTTTTACCAGATTCTCTAAAAACTCTTTCAGCAATCATGATAGTCATCAATGAATATTTAACAACATTTATATTTGGTTCCATTACAGATAGCTTTTTATCTTTAGCATCCTTTGGAATATATCCCGGAATCAATTTGCCGGCACGTTTTAGTAATTTATTAAATTCATCAAGCGGCTCAGGGTCCCATATGAAAGGAACTGTTTTTATCTGAGAATCCTCTTGTCTGTATATTGTTTTAAAGTATTCTAGGTTTTGATATTCCTGTTGAGGTATTACCCATGTTTCGTCGTGGCCTCCGTCCCATGAAGGAACCATTGACTCGGTAATTGTATCAAACATTACTCGTTCCATGTCAACTACATAACTATTTCCACATTGGTATTTTACTACTTTTAAATTTGGATTTTTGCTTTTCATTAAAGATATCCTACTTGTAGGCAAAGAAGCACCTACCATAAACATTAAGTCTATCTCATTCTCCATCGCTGTGAATTTTGCGATTTTATATTTATTATAATCCCAGTTTACTTTAGTTAAATCAGAAACATTCTTAGCTGCGTCTAAAATATAAACATCAAGTCCTTCTATTTGGTTTAACATTTTAGATAGGTTCAGCGCATTTAATTTAATGCCGTTGATCCACATGCTTTCATATTCCTTTGTTAGAGATATTATAATTCCTACTTTCATAAATTATACTTTATTTATTATATCTATATATTTAAAAAAGAAAGGGTCCCCGTTAGAGGACCCTTAATTTAAAAACTATGAATTAATACTTTCGTATTTTTCTTCTTAGTGTTGGTAAACGAATACTACTTCGTCTTGTGCATCAATCACATAACCTGGGTTAGCTAAAGTAACTTGTGGTCCTGCAACTGTTTGAACAAATACTCTGTGCCCGTTAACGAATACATCTACTAAAGATGCTTGGTCTTCCTGTACAGGGTTTGCTAAAGTATAAACGAATCCAGCTCCTGGGAATGTTTCAGTAGCCATTTGATCATCTTCGATGATAGCAGCTTCTAATACATCTAATCTACCGTCTTGAACTGATTGCTCAGCGTTAGTAGAAGCGATTTCAGCAGCTAGTGCAGAATCAATTCTTGTAACGTCAGCGTTAGTAGCAGCGATTTCAGCGTTTAACTGAGCTTGTAAGTCAGCATCGGCGTCTCCTCTTAATTGAGCCTCAGCAGCCATTTCAGCGTCATGCTTAGCTTCTAATGAAGTAAAGTCTGCGTTAGTAGCAGCGATTTCAGCAGTTAATGCAGCTTCTACACCAGATACTCTAGTATCGATTGAAGTGAATTCTGCAGTGATAGCTCCTTCTAAAGAAATAACATCAGAATTAGTAGCAGTGATTTCAGCTTGTAAAGCATTATCGATTCTAGTAACATCAGAGTTAGTAGCAGCGATTTCAGCAGATAAAGCAGAATTGATACTAGTGATATCAGAATCAGTAGCAGCGATTTCAGCGTTTAAGTTAGAAATTACTACAGCTAAAGCGTCATCATTTACAGTATCAACAGCGTTGATTAAAGAAACAACCTCAACGAATGTATCTTTGTCAGCGTCAGCAGCTAATAAGATTGCGTCGATTCTTGCGTTTTCTGCATCAATGTTAGCTTGTAACGTTGAGTCAGCAGCAGCATAAGCAGCTTCAACTCTTACGAAGTCAGAATTAGTAGATGCAATTTCTGCAGCTAATTCTCCTTCAACTCTTGTAAAGTCAGAGTTTGTAGCAGCGATTTCAGCTTGTAAAGCAGAATCAATACTTGTAACGTCTCCATTAGTAGCTAAAATTTCTGCAGCTAAAGCAACTTCTAAAGAATCAACTGAATCAACTAAGTCTCCAGATACTGCACCTAATCTTAAGTCAATAGAAGTAACATCAGAATTAGTAGATGCGATTTCATTGTCTAAAGCAGATTGTAAAGCAGTGTCAGCTAGTGCTCTTGCTGATTCCTCAGCAGCCATTTCAGCGTCATGCTTAGCCTCTAATGAAGTGAAGTCAGAGTTAGTAGCTGCAATCTCTGCAGATAATTCTCCTTCAACTCTTGTAAAGTCAGAGTTTGTTGCAGCGATCTCTTGAGAGATTGCTAAGTTAATGCTTGTGAAATCTGCGTTAGTTGCAGAGATCTCATTGTTTAAGTCAACGATTACCGCTCCTAAAGCGTTATCATTTTCTAAATCAACAGCATTGATTAAAGAAACAACCTCAACGAATGTATCTTTATCAGCATCAGCTGCTAATAAGATTGCGTCGATTCTTGCATTTTCTGCATCAATGTTAGCTTGTAACGTTGATTCAGCGCCTGTCGCTCTAGTTTGTTCAGCAGATAAATCTCCTTCTAATCTAGTAACGTCTGCGTTTGTAGCTGATACTTCACCAGCTAAAGCAACTTCTAAAGAGTCAATTGATGCGTCTAATTCAGTTTGAGCTGCAACGATCTCATCACCAACGTACTTTGCGATGTCAGATGTGTTTGCAATCTCAAAAGAAGATGTAGCTGCCCAGTTTACTGTGCTTAAGAAATCCTTAATTTGTTTTGAACGAATTTGTGCCATATTATTTATTATATTATATTTTGGCCTAACAACATTATTATCGTTAGTGATTTATATATTCAAGTGAAACGATATACTTTGTCATTTTTTGACGTAATATGTTAATAGAATTTAGAAAATTGGGTTTTTCCCATTTTCCCTATTAAAGATAAGGTATACGTGTGCGCGGATGAATTATTATATTATTATCTTAGATCGTCAGATTTTGCTTCGTAGATTAAATTAATCTCATCTCCTATTTCTAAGTCGTATCCTGCAATCTCTCCATTCCAATATAATTGATCTCCTGATCTAATCTCTTCAACACTTGCAGCCGCTAATCCGTTATTACCTGAAAAGTATGCATCTTTATCTTTGGCTCCATCACCAACCTCAACACTAAGTCCATTTACTTCAACCATAACATAAGAATCTTGATATGGTGAATGTGTTATTAGTATTCCTGTTGCAGAATGATTTCCTACAGATGCTGATGGGTTTATATTCTTATCAACGTAAGTTAATATACCGTCTGGTAATACTGAAGCCGATGTAATTCCATGTGCATCCATGCTATATGATATTGATTGACCAACTTGCCACGTGCTTTGAGTTACGCCTGGCCCGGTTGAAGCCATTTCCAGTGATACGTTTATTTTTACTCCATCTAAATTATCTGCGTCTCCACCGCCTACGTTAAGATCTAATCTCTCCCATGATTCTACTCGATAGATTGCATACATATTAGTTTCTGCAATATCATTTATAGTAATGATACCATTAATATTATCACCTGATATTCTTTTAGTTAAAAAGTTTTCTAATCCAGATATTCTTATTCCATTTTTATCTAGATTTCTAAATATAATGGAATCTACTAGAGCAGGATCTTGTGAACTCATAGATACCATTCCACGATCTGATGGATCTGATCCATCAACATATTCTATTTGGAATTCTGCTTCAATTGGACCTCTTTCGATAATTGTAGTAGTTCCAGTTGGCGTTTCTTCTGTTCCATTATCTACATTAGGATTATTTATAACCTCACCTATTAAAATTCTTGGGAATACATAGTTTTTAGGCTGTGGATAATAGTTCTCGTAATATACACTTACCTGTGCAAAAAGTTGACCAGGCGACATGTGTGTTGAGTTAGCTTCGTTAATTTCAAAAGTAAGTTTACCTGTATCATTTGTTAAATCAACGTCTAAATCAACTGAAACACCTGATATTGAAGGTCTTGAGAATTGTAAAGCTTTTTTATCTTCAACAAATATCGCAACATTAAATGATGTTGGTTGATTTAAGTTTAATATTGAACCTATATAATCCTTATACAGTATAATTTCGTATGTTTGAGAATTACCTTGAATGAAGTTTGATTCACCGTCAATAAATGCTATTATGTCGTCCTTTGCTACGTAAGCCATTTCTGTTAAATATTTTTTATATATATTCGTGTAAATTTAACTCTATTTTGTTAATTTACTATATAGTGAGTATCTGACAACTGGCAATATACATCCTTCTAAGTCATCATTTAATTTGTAATCTACCCTCCAGAATCTACTTTCGTCAGATTTTAATTTTGACTCAGCAACATACTCTACCATTTCTTCGACTCCGTTTAATTTAACATCTACCTCTTTTAATTGCATATCCCTCCATTCCCCTATTAATCTATATGGATTAATATAAGAATAAGTTAATATATTATTATGGTTTTTGTTTATTAAGAAAACTTCTCCCTTTGTTTTCGTAGGCATTTTATATGGAATCTCTGTAATTAGCAACTTAGACATCATAGATCTCCATTTAACTCGAATCATTCTAAATAAAGATTCAAATTCTTCAATTGCTATTTCAACTAAATTGTATATGTGGAAGATTTCATCCTGCTCGTCGGGATATTCGTAATCAAGAGACATTGTATCTAGATTGATTCCTTTAAGAACCTTTAACCTATCGTCTATTTCGTTCTTTTGGTTTTTAAGTATGTATAGATCTTCTAGCTGATATTCAACCTCAATAAGAGCCTCGTGTAGAAATCCGGCTTTGATAATTGATTTTATTTTTTGAGTTGCCCCTAAAAGTTTATATCTTTTTAATTCAAAGTCGAATGGTAATTCAGTTAGCCAATTTTTTTCTAATACGTTCATGAATATATTTATTCATCTTTATTCTGTATCTTTATAAAAATTGGATTTATATTATAAAGTTTTTTTGTTGAAGTTTTTTTGTTGCTGTAGATTATCTTTATTAGGTTTTCCTGTATCTAGAGTAAGTCCCCATTGTAAAATAAACCACTGTGCTTCTTTAGTTGCCATGCTTTTATTTATTTTTAAAACCTTTCTAATTCTATTTATAGCGTGTTCAATAAAGGCCTCTTCTTTTTCCTTTGTGGTTTTATATTGCATATACCACTGTGGATTATTTTTAACATCTTCATACGTCACGTTATGTTCTTTTAATTGTTCATTGATTAGTTCAACGAAAAGATCTCTGGTTTTTTCTCGCTTTGTCATATTACTTTATTATTTTATTAATATATTATAATGATATAAGAGTAGCAAAAGCTTCTCTATCACTGAGTCCTATAAAGTCGTCAATTGATAGAGAAACCATAGCTGATTCTTTTCTCGGATTAAATGAAATTTCTAAAGGATCTTCTAGAGTATTAAAATCTTTTATTATATTATTAAGATACTCTAATTTATCTTGTTTAACGTAAAAATATACTTTCATAATCCTATACTATTATATTATCTTTTTTTTATGATCTCGTCGATGATGCCATATTTTTTAGCTTCAGTTGCGCTTAACCAAAAATCTCTGGTAGCATCTTTCATTACAACCTCTGGTTTTTTATCACAATATTCTCCAAGCAAAACAAATAATTCTTTATTTACTTCTTGCCAATTTTTCCAATCAATTTCAGCATCTTGAATATTTCCTGAGAAACCTCCACTTGATTGGTGTAACATTGTTGTAGAATGCCTTAATGACATTCTCTTGCCTTTAGTTCCTGCACCTAATAATACTGAACCCATTGATGCGGCCATCCCTGTGTTGATCGTACGTATATCACATTTAATGTAATCCATAACATCAACCATAGATAAACCTGATTTTACAGAACCTCCTGGAGAATCAATATGCATTGTAATATCCCCTGCTGATGTCGTATCTAAAAACATTAATTGCGCTTGCACTATTGTTGACATATTATCATTGACTGGGCCCGCTACCCATAATAATCTATCCATCATCAATCTTGAAAAGATATCCATTTGGGTTGCTCTCAATTCTCTCTCCTCTAAAATATAAGGAGTCATCGAGTTTTCAATCTGCTTTTCATAATAATTCATGTTAGACGAACTAACATTATGGTCGCTCATCGCGTACTTCTTAAACTCGTTGCTATAATTCATTTTCTTTAATTAAATTTGTTATTCTTTCACAGACTTCATATTCTTCCTGCTCTTTATAATACTCTAATGATTTCAATAATGATTTTAAATATCCTTCTCTCTCTAATTTAGCTTCCATTACTGTTCCGTCTGGATCTACTAAATAACACAGTACATCAATTTGAAAATTACTTGTTAAATTAAATTCAATAAACTCTACCATTCTTTTATAAAATGAGGCAATGTCTATTACTGGACCATGCTTGGATTCTAAGAAACCGTTAGAATGTACTTCAAAGTGTGGTATTTCTCCAATCATTTTATTATGTTAATCTAATGTTAAGATATTCTCTTAATATATTATTATATGTTATTTGCTTGCTTTCATTTGATACAGCTTCGTTAATATCTCGCATAAAGTTAATACCATATTCTGTTAATATCATATTATCTTTTGTCAAATTAAAAAGAGGATTTTCAATATTCATTGTATAATTACTTCCTTGCTTTTCGCTTTCTGATACGATATTAGAAGCCATATCGAAATGTCTTTCATAAAAATGAATATTATCAGCACAGTGGTAGTATGTTCCTAGTTCTAATTCTGGGTAAGTTTCTAATAACCACAATCTCATATGTTGGTGTATGAAACTAAAGTAAGGTGCATCGAATGTAAGGCCATAGAATATATCATTAGATCTCATTTGAACTTTCATATTCAATTTATTATCTCTAATAAAAAAGTTGAGGTACATTGTACATACAAAATCTTTATTACCTTCAAATTGAAATTTAGGTTGGTTTAAAAAAGATATTGCTTGTCTAGTATTCTTGTCTGACTTCAAAGAGTCTAATGCCCATTGTAGTTGTCCACCTAATAATAAATATCCGTAGTTAGAATTAATTTCATTAGAATTTGGATTAGTTAGAGTTGACCACATTTTTGAGAATTGGCCAATATAATCTACATCACGATCTCTATTAAGATACCAACATAGTTCTCCACCGAAATATTTCCAGTTAAAAGATCTACTATCAAAATGTGCAATTGTTTTTGTAGGATCAAACTCTAGGGTTTGAACAGTAAGTTCCTTAACCTTCATATCTCGAGGTTGAGAAACATTACCATCATTTTCTATATCTAAAATTAAATCTTTGAATTTATTATTAAATGTCATTATATTATATTATTAAAGTAACTTACTAATATTATACTACTATTTTAAAGAAAGTTTATCTTCTCCTTTTTTATGTGATATTGAATAAGCCTTAGATCCAACTACCATTTTCTTATTGATGATTGCATCAGCTAGAATATCTTCAACATAATTTTGTACAGCTCTCTTAAGCGGACGTGCCCCATATAAAGGATCATATCCTTGTTCTGCTAAAAAGTTTTTAGCTGATTTGTTTATTTTAATAGAATACCCTTGTTTCTCTAATCTTAAAATAACTTTATTCAATTCGATTTCTACAATTTCTAACATGTTCTCTCTAGTTAAAGAATCAAACAATATCATATCATCTAATCTGTTCAAGAATTCAGGTGCAAACTTATTTTTAAGTTCCTTTCTAATAATAGTCTCTACGTGCGCTTTTTGAGTTGCAATAGAAGATTTACTTTCAAATCCAATTCCTGCACCAAAGTCTGAAACTTTTTTAGCACCAACATTACTCGTCATAATGATAATTGTATTTGTAAAGTCTACCGTTCTCCCTAATGAATCTGTTAATCTACCTTCGTCTAAAACCTGTAATAAAGTATTGAACGTATCTGGGTGCGCTTTTTCAACTTCATCAAAAAGAACAACTGAATAAGGTTTACGTCTTACTTGTTCTGTTAATTGTCCACCGCTTTCATGTCCAACATATCCTGGAGGAGATCCAATTAATTTAGAAACATTAAACTTTTCTTGGTATTCTGACATATCAATTCTAATGATAGAATCTTCATCACCAAAATAATAGTTTGCTAAAGCCTTTACTGTTTCAGTTTTACCAACTCCAGTAGGTCCAATAAACATAAAAGAACCAATTGGTTTTTTAGATGAACTAACACCCGCTCTAGATCTTTTAATTACCTTACATAATCCACTAACTGCAGAATCTTGACCGATAATCATTTCTTTTAGTTTAGCTTCCATATCTGTGATGATTTTACTTTCATCATCAGTCATTCTAGAAATTGGAATTCCAGTAGCATCAGAAATTGTTTCAGCAATATCGTCGTATGTTACTGGGCGTCTGTTTATTCTTAAATCACTTTGCCACTTTGCAATTGTTTGATCAATCTCATCTCTTTGTTTTAATTCAGCATCTCTGAATTTAGCTGCTTTTTCGTAGTCTTGTTCTTCAACAGCAGCTAGTTTTTGTAGCTTAACCGCTTCAACATTTTTTTCAGATTCTTTGATATGTTCTGGCATTTTAACCTGAGAAAGATGTACTTTTGCTCCAGCCTCATCCATTAGGTCGATTGCTTTATCTGGTAATTCTCTAGAAGTAATGTATCGATCTGATAATTCAACACAAGCTGCTAGGGCTTCTTCAGTGTATTCAACTGCGTGGTAATCTTCATAATTACTTTTAATTCTATTTAAGATCTCAATAGAATCTTCAATTGATGGTGGATCAATAAAAACTTCTTGGAATCTTCTAGTAAGAGCTCCGTCTGTTTCTATATTTTCTCTATATTCGTCAAGAGTAGTTGCGCCAATACATTGAACCTGTCCTCTTGCAAGCGCTGGTTTTAAAATATTACTAGCATCTAAAGAACCACTAACACCGCCGGCTCCGACCATCGTATGTATTTCATCAACAAATACAATGATATCTGGATTAGCCTTTAGCTCATCAACAATCTTCTTCATTCTTTCTTCAAACTCTCCACGGTATTTAGTACCGGCTACGATAGTTGACATATTTAAAGAGATTACTCTTTTATTAGTAAGAGTCATTGCTACTTTTTTATCAACAATTCTTTGTGCGATAGCTTCAACTAATGCAGTCTTACCCACACCTGGATCTCCTAATATAATTGGATTGTTTTTCTTTCTCCTAGAAAGTATTTGACAAATTCTATAAACTTCTTTGTCCCTCCCAATAATAGGATCTAATTTACCCTCAGCAGCTGCTGCAGTCAAGTCTTCTCCGAATTGATCTATTAAAGGGGTTTTTGCTGGTTTTTTATTTGCCATATTGTTAATTAGTATTTATAGTTATTATAATGTAAAAACTAGATTTGTTTATTTATTAGTGAAAAAAAAAGAGCTAGTGGTTAGCTAGCTCTCTCTATTTAAAAATCTATATGTCTTAATTTATCTAACACAGCACGGTTAAATATCGTTCTGGTTTATATATCAAGATTTTTAGGGCCATCTTTAAAAGTTGACAGATCTGCTAGTACATGATGCACATAAAACAGCTGAGGTTTTCTCAACAACTTCAGTCCATTCTTTGCATTCTTTTTCGCCGTCTTCTGGTGCCCATTGAGGATATCTGCTTTCTTTTAAATCGGAATTCATACAAATCATTGTAATCGCTTTGCCTGTCTTTTTAGTTTGCCAAACTTTAGTCATCTTTTTTTTCTGGGTCATAATATATTATTATTTGATTATTATACTTAAATATTACCTTTTGTTTCTATTTTATTATTCCTTAATCCTCAGAGTTGTTAGAGATACTCATAGGATTCTTTGGGGGAATTAAAAATTTTTATTTTCACAACTCCACATTTAATCCACCTCCACCTTCTTTATTATTTACTTAAAGTAGTTTAAACGTTATTCAAAGTCTGGGAAAATAATTTTCAGCAACATGCAAAAACTAAAAAAACCCAAAAACCCAAATCAATATCAATATTCTAGTTGAGGTTCCCGGACCCTATTGGGGATCCCCTCAAGCCCTACCAATATCGGTGTACCCTAGGAGGAAATATCAGATTGGGATTGCCGCCCCCTCTCCCGCCACACTTGGGAACCGCAGGGGATGGGACCCCACTAGC
>Ga0209534_10000204_pt1 | contig 71346 bp, 68 predicted proteins | sample COG_07_FD_184751 | JGI IMG/M metagenome (GOLD analysis project Ga0209534, IMG submission 184751) | Pelagic Microbial community sample from North Sea - COGITO 998_met_07 (SPAdes) (version 2) | ecosystem: Environmental > Aquatic > Marine > Neritic zone/Coastal water | place: Helgoland, sampling...
CACCACGAGAAGAGGCTTCGATCAGGCGATCAATACGAGCCGTATTAAAAAGAGAGGAGCGGCGTTTAACGCCATGAACGATGTAGCCTTTTTGCAAAAGGAATTCTGCAAGGTAGGCGCCATCTTGGCCAGTAACACCGGTGATAAGAGCAACTTTCATTTAAATCCGTAAAATAGAACGTGTAAATTACGATTATAGAGGATTAGAGAGACTTTGCCGAGAAATGATAACGAAGAGTCCTACCTAAATAGCAGATTTCTTCACTAGCATACGTTACAAATGCTGCGAGATAGATGTGAATGGAAAAACCTTAATAGGGAAGGCGACAAAAGCAATTAAAACAAAAATACCGATAGCCTATGATTTGAAAAAGTTCATATGTCAAGGCCATCAATATGAGTTAGTTTTAAAATCGGAGCATCAGGGAAAACCTTATTAACCAAATCAGTTTTGGGGAAAATAATAACCCAACAAGTCAACATGATTATCTTGAAATCGACCAAAATTGACTGTTTCTCCCTGTACCACTGCTCAAGCTCACCTTTGTAGGGGTATATTACTGTGTTATAAAAAAATATGGGATTCCTTCCCGCTGCTACAACATTCGTAATAAGTTCCTCTTCTCCTCTGAATACGATCGAGGCGATACTTGTTAGCCCCGGCTTTATCGAATACAGAGAAGTTTTAACATCTTGAGGATAGTCTACAAAACTAGTTTTAACCGCAGGTCGTGGACCTACTATAGACATATCGCCAGCTAACACATTGATCAATTGTGGTAGCTCATTGAACTTTGTCTTTCTCAATATTTTCCCAACTGGAGTGGTCCTAGGGTCATCTGATGTAGTTACCCAGCCTCCATCCATCAAGTAACTATTTTTTAGCATAGTGGCGAACTTATACATTTTAAACAAAGAACACTGATAGCCCACCCTTTCCTGTGTATAGAAAACTTGTCGCTCCCCTGAAAACCTAAGGACTATCATTACCATTAAAAGTAAAGGCAGCAAGATCAACAATGCAACACTCGTCAAAACAATATCATAGGTCCTTTTTAAAAACCGGTACATATTACCATTCATACTTTGATATCTTATTTTTTATCTAAATTAATTTGGAATGGGATTTTTCAATCATCAGGCGGACCTTCTCACAATTTAAAGTGAATCTGGACTGGCTGCCTTCTGGAACTAGAATTATTTCAGACCTGATATTGCCATATTGATTTATTATCATTTGAGCCATGTCCTTATAGCTTATGTTGTAATGACCAACATTATAAACTCCTGAAAGCTGATAATTTACAAAGAACTGTATGCTTTCCATCAATATAGATACTGGAATAAAATTACTAATACGTTGTCCATTACCCCAAACTGTAATTCGGTTAAAATGTTTCAACTCGTCAAGGAATATACTGTAAATTCTATCACTTCGCATACCTTCTCCGTAAACTTGTCCTAACCGCAGATGGACAACATTTAACAAGGGTGATAGATAGAAATCGAAAATGTTTTCACTACATAGCTTTGATAATCCGTAAATACCTTCTGGATTTGTTCCAACACTAGTCTTAGATTCTTCTGAAAAATCACCATCAACGTTCGGATAGACCGCAAATGTTGATAAATTTACCAACGATTTTGGTTTTAGTGATTGACAAAGCTTAACAATTCCCTCGGTAATTTTCAGGTTATCATAAAGTAAAGTTAGAGACTTTATATTTTCAGAATCTGCCAAAACAGAAGAAGTGTGAATAATAATATCAATACTAAATAAATCTTTATTACTCAGGAGCAATTCACAGGACTGCATATCTCCAAGATCACAGCTAATTTGTATATCGCATGCTGACTTCTGACAAGGACCTCTACTAACTCCAACTATTAAGTGCCCTCGACTAGATAAATATTTAACTATATTCTGGCCAATAAAACCTGAGTGACCCGTAACTAAAATTTTCATAGCCTCTTTGCTGTTGCATAATTAGTTAAACTTACAAATTTCTCACTAGGGTATCTTATCACTACACCCTCATTGATAACTGCACTAGGGTTGTCGTCCTGACCATCCAAATAATTTAGTAGAATCTTAACCTCATTCAAACCAAACTCAGCCCTAATTGATGTCGTCCCTGAAAACCTAGGGTTTATTTCAAAAATCTTTGGCCCCTCTTCTGTCAACCTTAACTGAATATTGATCGGCCCAAAGCTACCTAACTCTAACGCAACATTTCTGATGTAATTATCAAGCTCATCATCTTTTTCATAAGTAGCCATTTGGGTATTACCATTTTTTAAAGTACGACGTAGGGCTATAGAGCTGATAATTTTGGATCCAACCGATACAACCCCACAAGTAAATTCATCATTCATGATGCCTACTTCTTCTTGAATTATGGCATCATCACAGCTTAGCAACGCATACTCTAACTCTACCTGATTTGTGACCCGGAAAAGCCCATTAGAGGTTGAGCCGACCCTAGGTTTTATAATCCATGGAAATCTGACCGAATTTAAAAACATGGGGACATCTTCTGGTAGACATGATCTGGGCACAAGGAATCCTTTTTTAGACAAAAAAAGGTAGGTTAACCACTTATCATTACAAATTTCTACAACCTCAGATGAACTCACAATTATTTTACAGTTGGATATGTCTTCAATGTCTTTTTTGTATTTAGCAAATACGGGTACTTCAAAATCTAAACCTACAAACAAAAATTCAATATTTTGCATAGTAACTAGTTTGATCACTGCCAGAAGCCATTTAGTTTCTAGATCTTTGTCCTTAAGAATATCTGGTAAAATGTAACCTTGCTCAACTTCGTATAACCCAATAGCAGAATCTAAATAATCGGTTCCAAAAACTTTAGACTCAGAACTGGCTTTTCGAACACACTGCAATATCCCATATCCAAGAGTTGAACCAACACCTGTTACCAATATATTCATTATAAAAACTCTGGTTAAAAAATATTAAAACTGCTAAATCGCCGAGAGCATTAGGCTCTAGGTTTTTTTTTGTAATAACTTACACATTCAGCTGGATAATTCTGGGAAATCATTTCTTGAATTAAAATGTCAATATCGAAAGTAAAGTGCCGTTTTTCAAATATTTTTGACGCATGATCATATAACAAATAATTACCCCGATTTATAAACAACCTATCTTGTCCTAAACTTCCTGGATTAATTAAGTTAAACCCATTCCTATCAATGATGTACTGCTCATGTGAGTGACCTACGAGGTAATTTCTATCAATATTGATATGTGAATCTGAGTATATGTATCTGTTTTCAAGGGTATGAACTAAAGTATACCCTTCAAAGTATAACTCAATAGGATATTTCTGTATGACCTCTCTTCTATCAAACGAAGAAATACAGTGATCAAAAAACTTGACCACCGTAGGGTGAGTGCCGCGGTATTCTCCAGCTATAAAAGCTTCTTCATGGTTACCCAAAATTGATTGACACTTAATATCTGACTCTAGGATATCAATACATTCATTGCTCCAAGGGCCATAGTTGACATTGTCACCAAGGCTAATCCAATTCCCAATATTACTATGAAGCTTAAGTAACTTTTCAAGTGCAACCAGATTACCGTGTAAATCGGCAAAAATAATAGTTTGCATATAATCCATATCCTGATAACTTTAGGTTGGGGGTCGTCCGACAAATTTGCCGCCGTCCTAGAAACTACCGTATTTAAAGAGGATTAGCTTTATCAATCCGTTTTTGCAGCAGCTTATGAAAGTCATACTTGGCTTCTTTTGACTGTCGTACCATTCACTCATTAACTTCTAACAAGCCGTGACTAACAAGAATATCAACTAAATCGTATAGATCCCAGACTGGAACCTTTAAGTCATCTGCAATCTCCAATAGCGAGCTAGTGCCATCGCAGAGACTGATCAAGTTCATCATCAACTTCACTTTTTTATCACTATTTTTAGTTGATATTGTTGAGTAAAGCCCACGTTTACCCATCTGTGGTTCACATAAAACTGTAACGCGGTAATTTTTATTTTTCTCTAAAGCCTCAAGTGCTCTTCGAAGTGCCCAATATCCACCATTTAAACCTTTTGGTGTTACAACATTTTCCAAGTCATCTAGCGATGTATGATACTCAGGATACTGATGGTATTTTGTGCGCATGATGGAGGCAATTGGTAGGTCTATTCCTGGAGCACAGTACTGCCTTTCATCGCTTCCTCGATCAAGCCAACTATAAGATTTATATTTTGGATCTGTATGCTTGAGAACGTGTTTGGCAACCCAATCGCTTAATGTCTTTCCATTCCGAGATGGCACATATGAATATGCCCTATCATCACCAACACAACTAACATTGAACCCAGCAATCACATTTTTCTTCATGTAGTCGTGATTAAGGCTAAGGTATGTAATTGATCCAATAGTCTCTGGAACAAATACTATTCTATAAGTGTAATCAAGTTGCTTTTGCTCTGACAGCCACTTAGCTAGGTAAGTAACAACAGTCGGCCCCGAAAGTTCATTATTAGCCATCGATGGATGACAAATGTAAGTGCTTATAAATACTTCTTTAGAACTTTTCCCCTCAAGTATCAACTCTGCATAATTCATTACGCCATTAAATAAATCAGAATCAATTTTAACGTAATACGTTCCCTCTTCTAGATTGTTGTATTGATCGTGAGATAAGCAAAATCCCCACCGATCTTTGTAGTAACTTGTGATATACGGAATTGCATCTGGCTGCTCTGGTAAAGTGTAAAAGTGCTCTTTTAATTCACTTAATCCAATTTCTCCTTCGAACGGTATGCTATACCCCAACAGATGAAGATTATTAACACTGAAATCGCAAATTGTTTCACCACTAGGTGAAACAATATAAGCTTGTTTCACACTCCACTCTCTCGGAATAGTCCAATCGAAAACAGCAGATCCAGATGGTACTGAATTTATTTTCAATTTTGGTAGATGAGCTTTGATAAGATCTAGTGTCTCTCTTACCCCCTCGCCAGTAATGCTTCGGTTGATAGGCCAAAGTTTTTGCGCAAAGTTATATATTTCTTGACCAATCATTTAATATCCTCTGATATTTTATTTTGTACTTTCTCGTATCAATGAATATGGATCGTCTCTTAACATTGAGAAAGCGAGATTGTAGCAGTCTTTCGCTGAAATTAACCTAGCATTAAATCTGCCAAAGCTTTGGCGAACCATTTTTTTTTGCTCACAGGCAATGTTTTCAAAAGGAGTGAGATCAAGTCCAGACTTTAACTCTAAGTCTCTAACAAATAATTTAACGTGACCTTTTGTTAAACTAGTTTCATCTTGAATGAAAAATGCAAAATTTTTGAAATAACGATAATTTACCTTTGCAGCTTGTTCGACGTAATGAATGAAAGTTAAGGAGCGGTCTGACGGACACCCTAGTGCCAATATTTTAACGTCATTAGTATAAAGTTTATCGAAAATTGTCCCTTCTCCAAAAGAATCCGTTATTGTTGAATCTGAAAAATACTGAGCATTTTTACCAAAACTACTTACGCTAAAAATTGGATGACGAGATCGAATACCTCCCTTCATTAACCGAAATTTTTCCGAAAATTGGCCAACAGCTGAAGGGGTCATTTTCGGATCGAATATCTCGCCTTTAGTTGCGCTATATGTAAACGTTGGCACAATCACAGTGCCTTCATGAAAGTAATCTAATATGTGCCTAATAAAATCAGACGTTGGATCTGATGAATTATCAAAAATAAACTGTGCGGCAACTCCAGAATCACCGTGTATCATAACGGTATCGTTTTTTTGTAGTCCTAATTTTAAAAGATAATCGGCTATTTTACTGCTTGGAAAGAGCACTATCTATTCCTTTGTTGATTTCACTTACAGAGGTCATATTCTCTATACAATCAATATCAAACTGAATTTGATATATCTGCTCTACAGCCATAATTAAATTAAAGTTCCCAAGGGAATCCCATTCATCAAAATCACCCATCTTGAGATCAGTTATATCTTCTGGAATTGAGCTATTATTGAACGTATTTACAAGTACTTCGCGAAGATGCATCATTTATTCCCTTTGTAAATTTCTAGATTTGGTATGTACATATCTGTTGTGTCTAAATAATAAAAAACTCCATTAGTATTCGAGCATTCAAGGTTGAATATTTTTAATTCAAGTTCATTATTTTGTAGTTGTTTGAAACCATATGTATGTAGAAAATCGTGAGCTATAGAATTGCGCTTCGTATCGACAAATTCAGTAAACAAATACCTAGCACCATTCTTTTTAACTCTCTTAATAGTTTCATCTAGTATCCACGCTTCAAGATGGCGCCCAAGGACACGGCAGCTCATTAAAAAAGTGTCTAGGAACACTGATTCTTCATTAATAATACGAAGGCATACAAGAGATACTAGGCCATGATCGCCATAATTATCAGCAAGACGAACGAGAAAAACGGCGTCTTCATTTTCTTTCTGATAACTAGTAAGCACTGCTGCAGAGTGGCGTTTACAGCTAACGCTAAATTGGTTTGTTTTCATGCATAATTGTTCTGCACGCGCAACGTTCGTTTCATCAAGAGGTAGCAGAATCGGGTTCAGTTTCAAAGATGAGAGATATGATGTTATGTCTGAGGCGCTCTTAATATTATCAGTAAACTTTGCTCTAGATTTATATTGATCGACTTTTTTCCTATCCTCATCGGTGGTCTTAAATTTCGCAAACCACTCATTTTCTCTCAAAAGCTTAGGCCACTCAAGAACACTTTTTGGCACATCTACTGTTAGCACTTGAGGCATAAGATTCTTCATTTTATCCCTCTCAAGAGGATTATCATCCCAGAACACAAAGCTATCCGCATTCAGATCAAGGTCTTGGGCTATTTGTTCAATATTAATTGCTTTTTCATGCCAGTTTATCTTAGCTGCAACCACGTGCTCACGTTTCAATAACATTTCAGTATGATTATCAAAAACATCCCATACGTCTTGCTCATTATTTTTGCTAGCTAAAACAATGATGACACCTTCATTTACAAGCTTTACCACCTCTTTTTGAAAATCAACAAAAGCAGTTCCCAAACCGTCTTGTCCCAGTACCAAACTGCTGACGCCATCTTCTCCAACCACCCCTCCCCATATGGTGTTATCGCAATCTAACACGAGCACTTTTGACGGCGCTTTTATCAGCCGATGCATTACTGCTGACAATGCATCGACCAGAACCTTTAAACCCTCAACTGATAAACGGCACCTTGCATAGTACCAATTTCGATTGGAGAACATGTTTTTCGCTCCAAATGGGAAAAATATATCATCTAAAGGTATGAGAAAAAAATGGTCAAAGTCGTCGCGTAAATCTTTAAGCTGGCCAAAAAACCATTGATAGAATTTTGTTAGATTATTTTCAGATTTGACTAGCCCTATAACATTTTGATTGTTGTCTCTACCCCAACAGACGATAAATGGCTTACTGTTGGATGCAGCTCTGCGCCTTAGTTGCTGTAGGAACGAATAATGTTGCTCTTTTAACATATCTATATCCATATCTGCGTGAGAAACTAAGTCCTCCAGAAAAAGAACCATAACAAGGCCTTTATTATCGTCTTGAAACAGCGCCGATGCGCAGTCACCATAGGCCTCAAACAACAACTCACTCGATTCTTTTGTAGAATCCCAACACCTATTAGTCTCTAATAAATTTGAAGATGCACAAACTGTGAAAATATCTTTCCTTTGCAATTTTTTTCCTTAACTCTGCTATTAAAACAAATTAGCAAGCCAGTGTGGAAAGCGTATTTTTTATTTTCAGTCTCCACATCGTTGCTACCCTAAAAAAATAATTAAAATTCTATAAACTAGATAGTATGCATTTTAATTGAAAACATTTTATACCTTGGTGTAATAACTAAGTAACTTAGCTATATTTATCGATACACTCACAGAATCCAACAAAGACTGTCTCATTACGCTCAGAGTTTGGTCCGTTTCGGTTTTGTCCAGTCGTTCAATAATGATCTTCAGATTTGTTTCATCTTCTAGATTTTTGCATACTTTTTCTCCTATCTCTTTTGCTAATATATATTCATTAAAACCTTTTATTTTTTGTTCTAAAAACGTTGTTGAAGGCCAATAAATTAGCCCCCCACCACTATGTGAAAACTGCAGAGCAATCTTTTCAAATGATTTACAGTAAAAAGTATAAAAGTTATCAAATGTACTAAGGTCAAAATCACCTTTTGTTCGGGAGATCTTTGGCGACGCAAAATAACAAAGAATGTCAAAGTCAAGGTTAAAAGATTCTATTTTAGATGGGTTTGTGACATCCAGCGAGATGACTTTGACAATGCGACCACAATGAGATTTTATGTCTGCACAAACGTTTTGTGCGTCAATTTCTCCTGCTGAATACGTAATTGTAACATCTGCCCCAAGCATGCTGGAAACTCTAGCAAAAGCTGCACCAATACCTCTGCTTCCACCAATTATTAAAACCCTCTTTTCTTTCAGATTTATTGATTCAGGAATAAGTCCTTCAATCTCGAAACATTTTTTGGGCTCATGATGTGGCCGCTCAAAAGCAACAATTCTGGATGTTAAATTACATCCAGTATATATGAGCTCAATCAAGCCAAATCGCTCATCTTTATTTGTAACTTGGTAAAAGGGTACTAAGCACCCCTCATGATCGACGAATGATATTTCAAGCTTTGAAAATAGCGAATGCAACCCAGGAATCTGCATGCCAACTATGTTTGAAAGTACGCTAACTTCATATACTGTATTGGCACCTAAGTATTGGCACAGTTGGCTATACAAAGTTACGACCCTAACTGATTTTCCACCATATTCGCTTTTATACTTTGCGCCTATATCTAAGCTATTAAAGATTATTGTTTTGGGTGACTGAATTTCAACTAACGTAGGTAGTGGGAAATTTCCAAGGTTCGAGGAGCCATTAATAAAATCGTCATACCTTATTGAAACAAGTACATCATCCTTTTCCGAAACAATTTTTATTTTTTTTTCTAATTCACTCCAAAAACAAATCACTTGGATGCCAATATATATAGGCTTTAAAAAATCAATTTTGAGGTTTTTAGGAATCGAACCATGGCTATTTAGTAAGCATTCTAATGCCCATAAAAACCCATTTACTCCATGTACAACACACTCTCCAGATATTGTTTTCCGCGCTTCTAAAGGATCTATGTGTATTGGGTTAATATCGCCGCTAAAATCTGAGAAATCTAACTGATCAGACAGTGAGAAGTGGCGTCCACCTATTTGGATATATGTTCCGGTCATGTTTTTTTGCTACCTTCAGCTAGCGCAAGTTTAAGAATTTCAGCTGTAAAACCAAACTCTTTGCAAACCTCTTTGACTTTGTTCAGCGTCCCTATCCGTTCGCTTTTCTTAGCTTCAACCATCTACTGCTGAATAGCCTTTATCTCAGCTTCCAGTTCATTATAAGACTTTATAGCGTATCTCTATTGGTTAGCAAACAACATTTGTTGTATCTACAAAATTTTCCACCAACGTGAATTGGATTCAAATCCCCTGAGTAGGGGCCTAAATCCAATTGGTCGGTCATAGATAATTTTCGCAACGTAATTATATTTAATTTCCCATAAACGCCAAGTCTACAAAATAAAATTTATACACCACATCACATTTGTAATTCCGATAGCAGATGAATTTTCATTTTGTGGTTAACTATTTTCTGTTTTTCTAGGTATTTTAAGATTTCTGGAGCGTAATGCTCAACACAGATTATGAAATGATCAACTTCAAGTGTTAATAAGTTTTTGGGGTTCTCAATATTTGAAAGTCCAGGCATCCTTTTACTACCCCACTTTGTCTCATCACCATCGAAGAATCTTGTGTCTTGTTGGATATTTGCTAAGTGACATATCAACGCGCCACCGCCGTACAAAGCAATCTTTTTATCACTTTTAGCAACTAAAGATTTTAAGGCTGATATTGTTTTAGGCAAATTCGAGTTCAAAGCCTTTTCATAAGATTTGAGTAATCTTAGCTCTCTTTCAAAATCAACTGGAAGCTCTCTCGCTGGTATATTTATAGACACTTTAAGTGGCTTATATCCCCAAAGGAAAATTTCGTTGCCAACTGAATTTGTACTTGCTCCACAGTCTACAAAACCACATTTATTCAGAAACCGTATGGAATTTTCAAGGGTAAAATAATTTACATGTTCATGGCAAAGATGACTTACTGATCCCTGTTCAAATGGCGGTAAAGCGTTTGGAACCGAGGCAAAAAAAAGCCCTCCTTTTTCCAACACCGCGAATGAATCTTTCATAAAGTTATTCAAATCCATTACGTGCTCAAGGCAACCACTTGAATACACGCAATCAACCTTTTGCTTTAAATAGCTAGGTTTAAAATAATCATTAATTACATCAATATCAAGTTCTTTTGAATGTTTTTGAGCTTGGGGTCCAATTTCAAAGCCAGTTACATCCGCACCAAGCTGTTTTACCTCGAATAATAAATGTCCTGTACCAGAACCAATTTCAATAAATTTTTTATTAACGAACCCATCACTAACCTTGGTCTTCAAACAATTTAAAACTTCATTAAGCCTATTATTAGATAGTGAGCTTGTACCGAGTGGCGTGCTAAGCATACTACCATTTATATAAGATGCATCAATAGCAGCTTTGATTTCTCCAGTGACATAAAGCCTAGGTATTAAGTATTCTGCGTCTAGGTATAATGCGAATGGTAAATTTATCAGGTTTCCCTCTTGATAACACTCAGTGCTGGAAAGTTTGTTACTCGAACCAGCTTTAGCGCCAGTATAAAAGGGTAAATGTATATTGAAGTAAAGATCATTCATAATTAAGTTTATATTCCTCTTGTTCCTGAATACAATAAATGGTGTACCCATTTTGATTAAAAAATATTCAAGTTAAATTTCTGATAAGCCTAGTTATGCTGCAAAATTGTTTCGATTAGTAATAAAATTGTCTGTACTCATGCTTTCTGCCTCCCTTCGACTAACACAACCTTGGGTATTCCAGCAGTAAAACCAAACTCTTTGCAAAGCCCTTAACTTTCTTCAGTGCGCCTGTGCGTTCGTTCTTCTTAGATTCAAACATCTGCTACTGAATAGTTTTCATTTCAGCTTTAAGTTCGTTATATGAATTCATAGCGAATTGCCATTTTTTAGGATAGAACGTCACCTTAACAGTAGGTTATAATTGTAAGAAGCACGTTTTTTAACGACTGCTTTAAGCTGATCCTCAACGTAAGCCCTAATGACGTCCTCATTCGCATTACCAATCGTCTCAAAAAAATAGCGCTGGGTCGGTAATCACCCCATTAATAACCTAGGTTAAAAGCTTGCCGCCCCAAAAATATTGTTTCCTTATCTCTGGGTGTAACTTGAAAAATTCTCGAACAGAAACACTATTTATCACCTGCATCACTTTTGATGGTGATGTTTTTGGTTCAGACCTTAGGACTATATGAATGCGATCGTTGGGGACTTCTAGTTCTACTAAATCAATGTTGCGGTCGTATCCTATCTTCTGAATGATTGCTTTAAGTTCAATACAATATAGCTCACTAAATTCTTTGTGACGATACTTAGGTATCCACACAAAATAATACATTAGCCGAAAAACATGGTACGTATTTCTTTGTAGCTCCATAAGTTGGTTAGAATACAATTACCGGAGGCCATTGTATTCTATCCAACTCTGGAACAAGCCTTTAAATTTTACGCTGCGCGGTTAAAAAAATCAAAAAATAGGATAATACGCTTTAGACAGCAAAAACAAGTAACTAATCATCTTTGTGTTTTACTTGATCTCTATTGGATATTTTCTTTTCCCTTCCACCTGCGTAGACCCCCCAAGGTTCAGTGTTCTTTGCTACCGTAACACCTGCAGACACGACAGATCCCTCCATCACAATAACATTTGGTAACAGAACGACGTGCGGCCCTATAAATGCATCCTTGTGCACATGCACATGGCCTCTGATTACATTTCTTAGTGATGCGGTAACCATTGGCCCTGAACATCTAGCGCCATTTTTCAAAACTTCTGTTGAAGTTATTACACTAGCTCCCGTTGCAATACAGGCATAATCCTCAATTTCAAACGTACCGACGCCACTAATGAATCCGTTTCGAGCTAGATGAACTCACCGTCCCACTATAGCTTTTTTACAGAATATCATTACCCTTTTATCAATATAAGAAAATGCACGAAGCGTGATTCCTTTCGGATAAGCAAAAGCCACTCTCTGGTCAATGAAAACATTTGATTCCATCACATTTAAAAGACGACGATAGTAAAGAGCGCGGAGGTACATGCCAACATATACTGGCAACCCTCTTGAAGTATTAATCCAAGAGTACATCAAAGAAGAGTATAGAGGCACAGGAAGGGTTAACAAAATACCAAGCAATTTTTCGATCATGCCCAGAGGAATGAAAATAAATGGAAGACCTAAAAGCTTCACAAGCAATTCAAGCATGCGAGAAGAATTCTTTCCTTCTGAAATTCTAGACTCGTTTATGTGAACAAGCATTTTATGATCAAAGGCTAACCTTGACGTCATTAGTTAAAATCCTTATTTAAACGTAAGTAAAGACCAGCCACCAAGTTTATATTTGCATTATCTTTGTAACTTCAATAATTTAAATATTTTCTAATATGTAATACTTCGACTACCCTAATATTAAAGCCACCATTGACTTACATCCACTGATGTAATTCTCTAGGAGGAGAAGGCAACTCATCAAATATTTTGAAAATGAGACCAGCATTTGGAAAGACTACAGCCAAGACAGTGAGGACAATTAAAGAAAAATATGACCACATATTTTGATTTGATACATACCACTGCTCTAGCAGGCCTTTATAGGGCATCACAATTTGATCATAAAAATTATCTGGGTCATTACTATCATGCATCATTTCTTCTTCATTCCTAAACACAATAGAGCCCACGCCAGACAAACCAGGCCTTACCTTTATGATTTTTTCCCGGGCTTCTTCAGGAAAAGCGTTAAAACATCTGTCAGTCTGAGGTCTAGGCCCAATAATACTCATGTCACCCAAGAAAATATTCAAAAGCTGCGGCAGCTCATTTACCTTCGAACTGCGTAAAAAGCGCCCTAGCCGCAAAACTCTTGGGTCCTTATGCAAAGTAACAGTTCCAGTTCCTATATTAGGGCTATCTTTAAGCATAGTGGCAAATTTATATAGCTGGAAAAACTCTCCACCCTTTCCTACACGGCTTTGTAGAAAAAATACTTCCCCTTCACCAGTCAACCTTAAACTTACCATAAGTGGTAATAATAAAGGTGACAATATCAACAACGAGATGCCTGAAAAAAACAGATCAAATATTCGTTGCATAATTCACCTCATCATCAAAGAATGATCGGATTTTAGTAACTACTTCGACTAATTCCTTTTGACTTATACTCGTCGAACAAGGAAGTGATAATGCTCGGTCATGCACATAACTACTAATATCAGAATTGGCTATATATAAACAGCTGCTAAACATTGGCAATTGATTCATTGGGATCCAAAAAGGCCGACTCATAACCCCATTAGCGTTTAAGTATTGTAAAAGTTCAACCATTAGTTGTGTCTTTATAGTGAATAGCCACTGGTTTGAAATTACATTATCTTTCACAACTTGAAATTCAATATCACCTACATCAGCGAGATTGGTTTTATAGTATTCTGCCGTTGTAACCTTAGACGCCACAAAACTGCCTAACTGCTCCAACTGAGCAACTCCTATGGCCGCTAGAACATTTACTAGTCGATAGTTATAACCAACTTCATCATGGAAATAGCTGAGAGAATCACGCTTAGCCGTGGTAGACAAATGTTTGGCACGCTGAACATACTCAATACTTTGTGATACGATCATTCCACCACCACCAGTACTCATAATTTTGTTACCATTAAAACTAAAGCAACCTATGTCTCCGAGTGTGCCGGCATATTGGCCTTTATACATTGAACCTAATGCTTCTGCAGCATCCTCTAGCACTGGTAGCCTGTAATTGCTGCAGATCTTCAATAGTCTATCCATGTCACACATATTGCCTTGAACATGAACAATCATTAACGCCGAAATCTTTCGCTTTGAATCACGATGAATTAATGATCCATTTTGATCAAGGTTACAGCTATTTTTTAAAAAACTCTCCAAAATCTGCAGATCCATTTGCCAGGTGTCTTTATCAATATCTATCAAAACTGGCTCAGCCCCGACATATTTGATTGCATTGGCAGAGGCAACAAAAGTTACATTAGGCATGATTACCAAGTCATCACCTTTTACACCCAGTAACTGAAGACTTACATGCAATGCAGCAGTTCCATTAACCACTGAAACAGCCCCATTAACACCTAAATAAGTTTTAAATTCAGACTCGAACCTATCAACAAAACCTCCTGCAGTCGATATCCAACCTGTATCTAAACACTGCTTTACGTATTCCCATTCCTTCCCGGCTAGGTTTGGTAGGCTCAGAGGTATCATTGCTTAATTCCATATTGGTCATAAAAAGATTCCTGAGAAGTTTCTGTTCCTTTTAAATACTCTAGATACCAGTTAATTGTCGATTCCACTCCTTCTTTCCATCCGACTGAAGGCAAGTAATCTAAATCCTTTTTTGCTTTGGTTATATCTGGACACCTTCTTGATACTGATCCTGGGAAAGTGGGAGCATATTCATAGTCACCATCATAATCTAATAGCTTACCAACGAAGCGTGTCAAAGTTTCAATCGAAATTTCATCACTGTCACCAATATGATAGATCCCTTTATTTACCCCCTTTTCTGCAGCAAGAACTGTTCCCAAAACTGCGTCATCAATAAAATTAAATGCCCGCGTTTGATCATGCCCATAAATTAAAAAAGGTGATTCATTTTTTTGAAACCGCTCAACTAAATGCGGAATTACATGACGAAACCCCATATCAGGTCCATAAACATTATGATATCTCACCACGATAGCATCAAAATATCCTTGCCGGGCATAGTTTATAAACCCTGATTCACCAAGCATTTTTGTAATGGCATAGGTGAACCTTGGGTGGCTCACATCTTCTATAGTTAGCGGCACAGCTTCGTTAGTTGGAATGTCATACCCGAATGCTTCAATAGTTCCTGCATATGTTTCACTCGTTGAGCTATACACAACACGCCCACAATTTGAAGCCTTTAACCACTCTAGGGTGTTTAGGATAAGCATTGAATTAACACGTATCACATCGTGCGGAACCGCATTCACTTTATCAACACCCACCATAGCTGCAAGCATAAAGACGTAGTCATAGTCTCGATCAAGCTGGTCAAAGTTTTCTAGGACGGTTAGATCTGCATTGTGTACCTTTAGCCTGTTCGATTTACTAAACTTATCTAACAATGGCGACTTTCCACTATTACTGCGAGAAAAATTATCAACCACATCTACGTTATACTGTCGGTTTTCAAGTAAGTAACGTGTGATGTTTGATCCGATAAAACCACCACCACCAATAATTAAAACTTTCTTCATTATTATTCCTTGTTCTACCCAACACCGAGCACATAAAAATTTTCATTTTGTACAAAGCGTCGCGGTAATTTCTCTAAATTTAATAATCCAACAGTATCGATTATGATCAGACCTTCCTTAGCTTTAGCGACAAGCTGATAAATGCCATCAGACTCTAGATAATCTCTGTGCCCAGTAGTAACAATTAAGACGTCTAATGAATTTTCGAAAAATTCCAATAACGACGTTTCAACGATTAAATCTAACTCAACCCACCTCGAGACATAAGGATCATGACACTGAATATTATCGAAATTTTTTGACAGTCTAGTATAAAAATCCTCTACTGGGCTGAATCGTGTATCCCCAATACCAGGTCCATAGGCGACACCCAACAAACCAATATTTATTTGTTTATTTTTATACTGACGTAAAATATTTTGTACAAAGTCAAAACAAAACTTTGGCATTTTATCATTCCGCTCAACCGCCTTAACAGAAGATACTAATCCGTCACTCAGTCCAAAAAATTTTTCACTTGCCCAACTGGCCATCAGTGGGTCTTTGGTCAAACAATAACCACCAACACCAATACCTGGGTACATGAGGTTAGCATGTGTTGGCCTCAATCTAATAGCATTTATAACTTCATACAAATCAACTCCAGCCGACTCGGCAAACCTTGACCACTCAATTGAAAATGAAATATTCATAGCTCTATATGAATTTTCTAACACTTTCGCCATCTCAGTAGATTCTGTTGTCTTTAAACGCGTTAAAGGGTATTCGTCAGTCGAAATGACTGTCTTCAAAAAATCTTCGACTGCATTGGCGCTTTTTGTATCGATACCTGAATAGACTCTATAGAAATTTTTTATCGAATTTATGTAATTCGGTCCAGGCATCACTCTCTCATAAGAATGACCAAGGTTAAATTGTTCAGTTGGAAGCCCTCTTAACAATAATTCTTCTTTAATTATCGGGTAAACAATATATTGGCACGCGCCTGGCGGAACAGTTGTTTCAACTAAAATAAGCACATCAGACTTACAGACTTGACCTATAGACCTTATCGCTGCTTTAAACCCCTCCAGTGGCACATCATATGACTTGATGTTGTTATCTTCGTCCTTAACCTTTGTTACATCAAGATTGATATCGACTATAATAACGTCGGCATATGCAAAAGCCTTTGTATCGTGTGTAGCCAGGAAATTATTACGTTTTTTGGTCTCTAAGAAGTAGTCTCGAACAAGAGGATCAGAGGATACTATTGGAACTACTCCATTGTTGATGTCGCCTATTTTCCAGTAAGAACTTTCTGACGCCTGATCTACTCCGATTACTGCGTATTCTTTTGCATCACTGTTCGCTACTACTAAAGACATTACTGTTCCTACAAAACCTAAACCTTGGACTGCAACAATATTTTTGCCTTTAGCCCTATTTAAAAATTTTAGAATTTCATTACTATCGTCATCAGAGGGTAATAGATAACATTGCCCTGAAATTAGAGATAATGACTGCTTTATGCCCATGATTAATCCTTGTTAATAAGCCTGACTTAAAATTACATTAGCATTAAATTTTATTAGAACACCTTGATAAGAATGAGAGCCAAGCTAAATCTAGTATACTTCTAATCCCTTTTACTCTCACCAAAGACTAATAATTAAATCTACCTAAACCCATTGAAAATATTATTCAACGATCAATATAATCACGCCTGTACCTGATGTATCGTAAGCGCCCTTGAATCCGCGTATATGAGATAACCCAACAACGTTAGACACTATACCACTGCAATCGACTTTAACCAGCATGGGTATTTTATGAGCAACAGAGAACGCGTTAATCAATGGCAGAATCACATTAACCAATGGCAAGAATCAGGTTTAAGTGGCGCCAAATTTCGCAAACGAGCTGAGCTGGACTTGCCTCAATTTCACTATTGGAAACGCAAGCTTTTAAGCGACACTAGAAACATAGCGGTCGATAAAAAGCGTCCAGCAAGGTTCGCTAGCGTAGTGATCACTGATTCAGCGTTGGTTGGTGATAGACTTAGCTTTACGTTCTCCAATGGCTGCGTCATTGTTGGTATTAATGGCGCAAATATTTCTCTTGTGGTGTGATATTGGTGCAACTGTGAGGCAGCGTTACTTGCGCCCAGCTGTCGATATTCCACAGGTGATTTTATACCGAGATGCGGTAGGTTTTCGCAAGCAAAGTAATGGCCTAGCGGCCATTGTCGAACTAGAGCTTGGTCACAACCCTTTTGATGGCGGCTTCTATGTCTTCACCAATCGGGCCCACAACAAAATCAAGTGCTTGATGTGGGAAGGCAATGGATTTATGCTGTACTAAAAGCCTTGGCGCAAGAGTATTTTAGGTGGCCAAAACCAGATAACGACGCTATTTCGTTGACTGGAACACAAATAAACTGGCTTCTCGATGGTTATGATTTGGCTTTAATGAAGGGCCATAAAACATTTATTATCTTTAAAGCTACCAACCCATATGAAGAATTCTTGTCAAGAATTACATTTGCATAATTATTTTAACAATTCATTAGATTGAGTATGCAGTGGTCAAGTAAAACTGGCCACGAAGGGTCTCGTTCATTATTTTCATTAGTTCACCTAATTGATCAGAGATGATCATAACATCTCGTGTTAGGTGGCCAAATTCACTTTACTACTACAGTACCACCTATCAAAACGTCCCATAAAAAAACTCAAGCCAATACTACAAACAATTCTCAATCCGTCTAGGATTTACAGAAAATTTATTCTCAACAAACTATTTATCAAAAATTAAATTTTTCAAAAATTGCTTTAGCAACATGATTATGTGTATGACCATTCCAGTGACTATCACAAGTAAAATCCAAATAATGATCCGTTCCTAAATTTTTTAAAGATTTAAATAAATTAAGATACTCAATATTATTTTCATCTAAAAACTCAGAAAAAATTCTACTATTTGATAAGTCACCATATAACAACTCTTGATCAGAAACAAAAACAATATTGTAATCAATAGAAAATGCTTTGGAAATTTTATTTATTTGATATATTGAACCCAAAAAATTAGTCCAAAAATGCGGTCCAAAATCGTTAGAATTATTTTTACCAACTACATTGACTTTAACTTTAGAGCTCCAACCTAAATTAGAATACAATTGAGATTTTATTTTATTGATGCTGGATGAAAAAAAACGCTTGTAGAAATAAACAGATTTTTTTAAATACACATATATTTCGAAGCTTGAGATAAAATCCCTTAAATTTTCATAGACGTCGTAATTTTTGGGCTTGATGACATCATAGTTTTCATAATCGGTAAAGTTCAACTGAACCTTTGGCCTAGCAAAGGTTCCAGTAGGACCATTTGTCGCACTGTCGGCTAAATCATTTTCTAAAAAAATCAGGTGGATTACCTTAGTAACATTACGAAATTCAACTTTATTTTTTAAAATCTCCAATTGTTGTGTAGCCCCAGAGCCAGATAAGCCATAATTAAGGACATTTAAATTACCATTTAATTCTTTGTACAACACATTGTGCAGTATCTTACTGTTTTCAACCATTAAAGCTTCTAATTGTGAGTCACCAAGTAAGACAACATCATTCTTCTTATTGTTATACTCGTAGGCATTTTTTATACGACCCTGTTTATCAAAAGAAAATTTATTTCTATAACAACTTTTGACTATATACCCAGAATGATCCTTTTTGTGCCACATCCCTATATCAGGGTCATATGTAACTGGAGATGTACCTAATGAAAAAGGGGAGAATGTTAGAAATATATTATAGAAGATAACACTAAACACCCCTAAAATTATAATCATAATTATTTTTTTCATTTAAACCCACTCAAAAATTAAAATAAATAAAACTCATTCCAAAGTTATTACTAATTTGAAAATAGTTAAGATGAAATAAACAAATTAAAAAAAGAAATATTGTTAAATATAAATTAAATTTTTCTTCCTTTAAGAAAGACAGCGTATTATTTTTATGAAAAATAATAAAGGAGAAAAAAAATAAATATATCCAATTAATTAAATCAACTTCGTGAGTATCTGGCGAACTTGGAACATAAAAAAACATTTTTTTAATAATAGAAAAAGATTGATCTAAATCCTCTCCTCGAAAAATAGTGAATGTAACAATAATAAAAATAAAAGTAAAAAACCATGCCAATGATTTGTAAAATTTAAATTTGTATATATTTCTTTTCCACACGTGACAGATAACTAATGCTCCACCATGAAGAAATCCAAAGACTACGTATTTCCATTCAGCACCATGCCAAATACCAGCTATCTGCATCGTGATAAATATTGCTACCATAGCTTTAACGAACGTAACTTTATTTCCTGCCATTAAAATTGGCGTATAAATATATGTCGTAATAAAGTTTGTTAAGGTTATATGCCATCTAGACCAAAACTCAATTATATTAGTAGATATAAATGGTGAATTAAAATTGTGTGGCAATCTTATATTGAATAATAACCCTAGACCAATTGCCATATCTGTATAGCCACTAAAATCAAAGTATAGTTGAAAGGAATAGGTCACTGAGGCAGCCCAGGCCGACACAGTAGATAAAAGGTCCGCATTTTCAAAACTAGCATCAGCCCATACTGACAATGTGTCAGCAATAATGACTTTTTTAAATAATCCAATTGAAAATATAAAAACTCCCAACATAAAGCTTTTAGGAATAAACTCTAAAGACTTCGAAGTAAATTGTGGCATCATGTCTTTATGGTGAACAATTGGGCCAGCGATTAATTGAGGAAAAAACGTTACAAACATTGCATAGTTAACAAAACTTTTCTCTTTCACAATCCCTTCGTAAGAATCAACAATAAAGGCAATTTGCTGTAATGTAAAAAAACTAATCGCTAGAGGAAGTACGATATTATGCAAAGTCAACTGCATCCCCGATAAATAGTTCAAATTTTCAATGAAAAAATCAAAGTATTTATAATACCCAAGGAGAGATAAATTGAAAAATATACCCAATAAAAAAAATATTTTTCTTAATTTTCTATTATTGAAGTATGAATATTCTTTTTTATTTATTAATAAGTGGGATATGAGGTAATTAGTAATCACCGAAATCAAAATCAAGTATACGTAATCTATTCTCCAGTACCCATAGAAAAAAAGTGATGAAAGAACAATCCAAATTCTTGAAATAAAAAAAAGTTTAAAGTGAACTAAAACCCAATAAACTGATAGAACTATAGGTAAAAAAACTAATATAAATTCAAAACTATTAAATAACACAACTTATCCAGATAAAAAATTATTTTTTAATGTTTTCCGGCATATCTTTCCTGAGCTGTTCAATGGAAATTTATCAATTTTATTGAAATATTTAGGGATTTGAAATGCTGGCATTACTAACTTCAAAGAGGACTTGATTTCACTTGTAGATATAGATCCATCAAGTATTAAGTATGTTACAAGGACTCCTTCATTATCCTTCGACTCAATAAATAGAGTAACACAATCTAAAACCTTATCGATATTTTGAATGTAAGAGTCCACATCTGATAGATTAATACGAAAGCCTGAGACCTTCACAGTATCATCTACTCTCCCTACCATATAAAAATAATCTTCACTCGTTTTATAAACAAGATCACCTGTTTTATAATATTTAAGATTATTTATATTAATTAGGACTTCTAAGCTTCTTTTAATATCACCCTTGTAGGACGACATAAGTTGAGGACCACTAACAACCAGTTCACCAATAACGTTGTTATCAACAATATTACTATTAGCGTCAATAATTAATGCATGGGTATTTAATAAGGGCTGTCCTATAGACACAACTCCTTTTTCAACATCATTATTATCTCCCAACTTTTTGAACAAACAATAAATTGTAAATTCTGTAGGCCCATAACAATTATATACTTGAGTGTGTGGAACATACTTAATGAAATTATGATATAAATTCTCACTAAACCTTGATCCTGCTACTAAAGCGTATTTTAAACTTTTCAAGTCCACCCTTGCCATGATTTCATCTTTAAATATTAATGAAAAATTATTAGGGACTGCCGCAATCACAGATATTTTATATTTTTCGATCTCTCCAAGAAGACAAAATAGGTCATTCTTAAAATTTGACATAACCATAGTAGGTTGGCTATTTAGTAAAAATCCAACATCTACTAAGGATACGTCGAATGTAAATTCAGTTGCGTTTAAAACAGTATCTTCTTTGGTAACGCGAAATTCTTTACCTAACCATATTAAAAAGTTCTCATATGCTGATCGAGATATCTCTACCCCTTTGGGTGATCCGGTGCTTCCAGACGTAAATAAGATATACAAAACCGGCTCTCTGTTAACTGTTCTCTTGAAATAAGCAATAGATTTTGTTTCTCTAGTAACAATATTTTGATACATCCCCACATTAATTTTAAAACCAAACTCAGATATCTTTTTTATTTGCTGAACTCTAGCCTCTGGGTAATCTTCACCCAGAGGGACATAAGTAATACCTAGATCCATACAAGCAATAATACAGATAATATATTGATAATCTTTTGGCAACTGAATCGCTACTATAGAGCCTAAATGGTTATCATATAGGTGAAGTTTTATTTTGTTGTATTCATAAATAAATTGACCACTATCAATTGGCGTTCCTTCAAGATTATAAAAAAAAGGAACGTTTTCAAGAAATAGTTTGATCTTTTTTTCAAGCTTCACTTAACTTTTCACTCACTAATTCAACTAAGTTACCGATCCGTTTTAATTTTTGAAGCTCACCCAAGGAAAATCTCATATTAAAACTCTTCTCAATTTCAAGTATTAATTGTATGTGTGTTACAGAATCCCATTGATCTACTTGATCAGCTGTAGAATCGAAGGACAGTTCGAGATCTGAATCGTTAAATATAGTCCGACAAGTTAGCAAAATAGTATTAAAAATCTCTTCCTTATTCATATTAATTCTCTGGTATGTTTTTATGTTAAATCTTTTTCCAATTCTTTGTACTTTTTTTTACATCTTTTATTTTTATGTTGAAAACCTAATTCATGATAACACTTAAGAGCTACCCAGTTATCAAACCTCACATGCAAAAATAGTTTTTCATGACCCTCAGCAAGTGCTGTTCTAAAAAGCAGCCTAAGCGCTTTTTTCCCCATGCCCATGCCCCTAAACTTGGAATCAATCGCAATACGGGAAAGGTATAAACCTTCACCATCAATGTTTCCTGCATCTTCATTGAACTTCTTTAAAGCGCTGGGACTAAAGTCACAACCTACAGTTAAGTAAGGAAGACTAAAGGACTGCCTTAGATATTGTTCTACCACTGGGTAATAAACAATCGCCCCAATCATATTATCATCACGATATATAGCCTTAACTCTAGAAAAATCAGTCCGATCGTCTGAATACATTTCAAAAATTTTTTCTATCTTTTCTTCTTTGTCATTTGAAAATATGTCAAAGTAATATTGATCTGCTAGGTATACTAATTGTGCCGCAGATCGCAGATCTTTTTGCGACTTTGGCTCTAAGAATTCCAATTTAATAAACCTTTGAAGAATCAAATACAGACTGTTCAACTTCTAATTCACGAAGCCACAGTTCAATATTTATAAGTTTCATCATATGTCGTCGTTCAGGTTTTGAACCTGACCGAAATCTATCAACGGTTTTTTTCAAACTGTTACCTTCAGAAAAAGCTGCTAATTTGGAGTCAGAGTCAGTAAGCAAATTTAAATATCGCCCAAGTGCTTTTGGATCATCACACCACTTTTCGTAGGGTAATAATAATCCGTTTTTTCTTCGGTTTACAAATTTTTCTGAGAAGTGTTTTAAAGCTATTTTCTTTAAAATTGGTTTCGTAATTTCACCTGGGACCCGTATATTATGAGAAATACCATTAACCAATTTTGCTAATGGCAAATGGGTAAATGGAACTCTGGTTTCAACTGAAGCAGCCATGGACATTTTATCTTGACGAACTAGCAGTGACTGAAGGTACGCTGTTTGATCTATAGCAAACAATCTAGTCCTAAAATCTTTAAATTTACTACTTACAATCTGTCGATGGCTAGATGACGGCAGTAGACTTGGGAATATTTTTTGCAAAACTTGGTTGTCTACATAAACAGATGATTGAACAGCTATATCCTTACCATTATATTTTTTTATTGTCTTAAAAGGACTAACATTAGGAAGAATCCATGCTGGAATTACCTTACCAATTCGCTCTTGCCACTCACTTTTTCGCCAATTTGAATAGCGCTGATAACCTCCAAAAAATTCATCAGCACCTTCGCCAGCTAAAACAACCTTATGAGTTTTTTTTATTTCATCACACAGTGACATTAACATTACACAACCACCATGTGGCACGGGGCCCTCCATATGCCTAATTGCCCTTGGTAATGCGTTGGCAAACGTTACACCATCCATTTTAACCTCATGATGATTTAATACACAGGATTTGGTTACCTCGCGTCTATAAACCTTTTCATCATTTTCATAATCACCTAAATCGACTCCAAAAGAGTTTAAAGGCCCACTATTACTCATCTTTTTAGAGACAATTGAAGTGATTAAACTGCTATCTACACCCCCTGATAACTGTACCGCAAAACCAACGTCACTCATCAAGTGATCCGTGACTGACTCTTCAATCATGGCCTCTACTTCATTCGTTACTTGCTCAAAGCTTTGGTGCTGATTTTGATTTGAAAAAGTGTCCAATATATTAAAATATTGAACGCTTTTAATTGTTCCATCGTTCAGTGACAGTTTCTTATAAGTGCCCGGATCGATTAATTCTATTTCATTTAAATTACTCTTTGTACCTGCGGCCCATCCAAATTCCAATAACTCTCCCAAAGCAGCTGTATCTACCGAAACGCGGCCTAAACGCATTAGCGGTCTAATTTCACTAGCAAAACCGATTGGGCCATTAGTTTTTCTCATATATAACGGCTTTATACCTAAATGATCTCTCGCAGCAATCGCTATTCCAAGTTTTTCATCTACAATCACTAAACCAAACATTCCCTCTAATTTAAAGAATAAATCTTCCCCCCAAAATTTATAACCCTCTAATACAACTTCAGTGTCGCTTGATGTCGTAAACGAAACCCCTAAAGAGATCAATTCTTCTTTTAAAGCAAGATAATTATAAATTTCACCATTAAAAACCAAAGATACTGTGTCATCACGTGAATGCATAGGTTGATTAGCACTCACACTCGTATCAATTATAGACAATCTCCTATGTACAAGTGCGAATCCTTTTTTAATTATGGACCCTCCAGCATCTGGTCCGCGATGGAATAAGTCTTTATCAGCTTGCTCTATCAACACATCAGAAAAAAATTCGTCTTTTTCAAAATAAGCGGCAAGACCACACATATGAGTTCCTTTTAAAAAAATTAAATTTACATATAACCATTTAACTTACATAGATTTATGACTAATCGCTAGAACCCACATTATACATTGTTCTTTATCCATCATTAACAATCAATGGCATAAACGTTTTCTAATGCAAGGAGTCTCAATATTTTATAATTATCTTAGATCCTATTCAGGCCTTATGACCTGGTCTAATGGATTAGAACAGCCTAGTTAAGAGATAATACGCAAAACTGGAGTAAATTAAATGACCACAAGAAAGAAGGGGAATGCCATTTAACGCCATATTTGGACGCTCGTTATTGTAGATCCAAAGCAATTGAGTTGAACGATTTTGGACATCTTCAATGCTATCAAACAAGTAATGATTCAACCAGTCATACCTCACCGCTCTATTGTAACGCTCAACGTAGGCGTTTTGTTGAGAGTTACCCGGTTGGATAAACATGAGCTCAATACCTTTATTTATAGTCCAGGTGGCCAGCAAACTGCTGATGTATTCTGGGCCATTATCGCAGCGTATCCGCTTCGGTTGGCCGCGCCATTCAATGATTTGACCTAACGCCCTGAAGACTCTGCTGGCAGGTAAAGAAAAGTCCACCTCAATGGCCAAACCTTCCCTGTTAAAGTCGTCAATCACGCTAAATAGCCTGTAGCTTCGGCTATCAGCGAGCTGATAAGGCATAAAATCCATCGACCAATATTAATTAATTGATGTTGGTACTGATAAGGGTTCTGGCTTTTCCCTTACAAGGCGTTTCTTAGGTTTTATACATAAGTTCAGTTCAAGCTCACGATAAATACGATACACGCGTTTATGGTTCCACTTGCACCCTATGACGTTACGAAAGTACATGTAGCACAGACCAAAGCCCCAGTTACGCTGATTATGCGTCAACCTAACCAGCCAATCAGCTATGAGGCCATTGTCACTAAGGAGCTTTGCCTGATAGCGATAACAGGTCTTGCTCACTCCAAACGCTTGGCAAGCTAAACGTATGCTTACAGCCTTGTTTAATACGGCTGCCAGAGCCATCTCTTTTCTCTGAGATGGCTTCACCACTTTTTTGCCATGGCATCCTGAATAATTTCAGACTTTAACCTCTCCTCGGCATACATTTTTTTGAGGCGTCGATTTCATCTTCTAATTCTTTAATTCTGACCATTAATGACGCATCCATACCGCCAAACTTTGCTCGCCATTTGTAAAAGGAAGTGCCGCTCATTCCATGCTCTCTGCAGAGTTCGGGAATGGGCACGCCACTTTCAGCCTGCTTGATGATGGCCAGTATTTGGCTATCAGAATAACGTGATTTTTCATGCAGATCTCCTTCGTAAAGTTTACAAAAAATTCTACTTTTGACCTCCGTTATTTATCGGGGGGATTACCCCTGATCAGGCCTATGTACAGAATATTACGTACATCTGGACTCAAGAACGTTGGCTTTATTTGGCTTAGGTTATCGACTTATACTCACGGCGCGTTTTTGGCTGGAGCATGGGGTCAAGAATGACATCTCAGCTAGTCTGTGACGCGTTAAAAATAGCCCTTTGGCAGCGTTGACCCAAAGCAGGTTTGAATGTCCAATCGGATCGTGGATCGCAGTATGAAAGCAATGCATACCACCACTTGTTAAAGGCCCACGAATTTGTTGGCAGCATGAGTCGTAAAGGAAATTGCTGGGATAATAGTGTGGCAGAAAGCTTCTTCGGTAGCTTGAAGAAAGAGCGTGTGCAGTGGCGTAATTATCAAACGCGTAACGAGGCCCAGCAGGACGTAATGAATTACATTACCATGTGGTACAACAGCCTCAGGTTACATTCATATTTGGGCTATAAGTCGCACAATCAATTTGAAGCTGAGATGTAAATGCCGTGACTAGAATTACAAAAAGCCTCTTAACTAGGTTGTACTAAGAAGCTTGACCACGTCATTAATCTTTAATAATCTCAATCAACTGAATGGTTCATCATATGTATTAGTGATAAAGCTTGTTCCGCTGTGTCTGAATTTTTTGTTGAGATAAGTGATAAATTTTGATCAGTATCTAACGGTGGAATTCTTGGATGACAAATATTAATACCCAAGTCTTTTTGATAGGCCTGACAAACTACTTCACCATCAACCTTGGCCTTTATATACTCTTTATAACCACCTTTATCACCGTCAATAAATGAAGTTGAGGGAAATAAAAATTTAGGTATCGTAATATTCCCAAAAAATGATTCTACAATTCGTTGAAAACCATCTACATAAAAGGAACGGTAGAGTTCATACAAGTTCACATCGAACTCCAAAGATTTATTGGATCTTATTTTGGGAGTAGCCAAATAATAAACCATATCGAAAGCACCATCGATATGGCTCAGATGAGATTTATTTTGGATATCAAATTGTTTATAAAATACAATACTGCCACTTTTCTTTATGTCAGTCGCAATCTCCTTAGCATCTGCCTTACCCAAGTTATAAGTAAATGTAACTTCAGCTCCCATTACTGCATTAATCTTTGCCAAGTAAGCACCTAACCCTCTGCTTCCCCCAATCACTAATACTCGTTTATTTTTAAGTGAAGCCTCAATAGAAACTTTGGATAACAAATGTTTAATCTCTGTTACAGGCGAGGACTTGGGGCGAAAGAAGGCCCGAATTGAGGCACTGATGTTTACTCCAGTATAGTCAATTGAGACCATGCCTAAAACATTATGCTTTTTTTTCACTGTTACACTTTGGACTTTACCCACGGGACTTAAATTTAAACTTAAACCAGAAAATAGCGAAAATTTTCCTGGGATTTTCATTCCAACAACACTTGATAAACAAGCAACTTCATAGATCAAATCAAGCCCAAAGCTGCTCACAAGAAAGGGAAAGAGCTCCACACCTCGAGCCCGCTCATTACCACCACAAAGATCCAGTATTTTTTTATCCAGTACTACTTGGTCCAAAGTCGTAATATTTGGTTGTAAAAAAGCATTATTAAACTTAACCAAATTACTTTTAGGCTTTCCTGTGGAATTTGATTCTGAATTTTCAATCTTAATTGAACAGTGTTCAAAGTTAGAACTAATAACTCTAATTTTTTGAGCTTTATCATCCCAAATGACTTTAACTTCTTTGTATAACTCAACTTGAGATATAAATTTCACTTCCAATCTATCGTCAATTTTAAGGTCTATTTCTAGAACATCTAAAGCCCACAAAGCCAAGTGAACTCCATGCACAATAGGCTCACCAGCATGTGTTTTCCTAGATTCAATTATATCGAGATGGATAGGATTAACATCCCCTGAAAACGCAGCAAAATTTATCTGATCTTCCATTGTAAATTGACGTTTAGTAGCACTCATATTTGTGTTATTCCGATAGATCCTTAACATCTCGACATTTCCTCATTAACACCAAGTTTTTATATTTAGGCAGTAAAGAATAGATATGACTTTCAGTTAAATATTTAAGTTTAAAAAATAATTTAGCCAACTGTTTTTTAAAAAGTCATACCAATAATTAATATCCCAAACTAAGTTAGTTCATTATTGGTACCTATATGATACGCACCCATTTTGCTAGACACCCACTTGGTTCCTAAAATAGTTACTTTCAAACTCCATGGGTGACAAGTCACCACTATTTCCATGGCGTCGTGTTGGATTGTAAAACAGCTCAATATAATTGAACACATCGGATTTCACAGTTTCACTAGTTGGGTATGTGTGGCGTCTAATCCGTTCTTTTTTAGCAAGCTAAAAAAGCTTTCTGCACATGCATTATCGTGACAGTTACCTCGACGACTCATGCAAGCCTTGAGTCCATTAGTTTTGAGCATGCTGCGCCACTCGTAGCTAGTATATCGCCACCCTTGATCAGAATGAACGACCACACCTGCGTGATCTCTGTGTCTGCAGCAAGCCATTGTTAACGCACCGAGTGCTAGGTCCGTATTAATTCGATCACTCATCGACCAACCAATTACTGAGCTAGAATACAAATCCAGCACAACCGCCAAGAACAACCAGCCTTCTTGTGTACGGATGTAGGTGATATCTATTACCCAAGCGAGATTAGGCTTGGAACCTGAGAATTTTCGGTTAAGAAGATTCTCAGCAACCATCGAAAGCTCACCGGCTTTGTAGCTAGTGCGCCTCTTGTAGCCTCGTTGGGCAATGATACCGGCGCCTTTCATTAGTCTGAGTATACGATTGCGTCCACAGGTTTCGCCCAAGCTTTCATATCCATGGTGATTTTACGGTAACCATAAACACAACAACTTTCCAGCTAAAACTGTTTAATGTAACCCAAAAGGTAAGCGTAATCCTTCTTGCGCTGGCATTGCGGATCTCGCAACCAAGCATAGTAACCGCTGCAATGGACCTTTAGCACCTTACACATCAAGGTCACAGGAAAACGGTCATTTCAAGACCTTATAAACGTGTATTTTTCTTCGACTCGTTTGCAAAGAACGCGGCTGTAGGTTCAACTCGTCAATGCAACACTCTTGCTTATAAACTCCTGCGTGACACGCTTTAGCTCGGCTTTAAGGCGTTTTAACTCGCCCTCTTGAGCTTGGTTAGATTCATATTCTGGCGCACTATCGCCTTACCTTGCTCACCAGTTGTAGAGGCTTTTAGTGGTAATTCCAAGCCGTCTCACGACGTCTGTAATTGTATGCTTTTCTTGGGTGATTTGGTGAACCGCAGCAATTTTAAACTCTTGGGTGTATCGTTCGCCTGCCATTACTAACCTCCAGTTGCATTGTAACAAATTGGAGTGTCTATTAAACTGGGTCCGTATCAATACCCATACCTTTCATCATCTGTACATTTACTTTTTTTACATCATACTTTTTACAAACCAGTGCGCGTGAACACTTGCCCATTATAGAGATTAGGCTAGGCTGTGCTTTAAATTTTTGCATTGCACTGACTAAGCTTTCCACATTTTTAACTTCCACGAGAAACCCATTAACACCGTTAGTTACTGTCTCTCTGCACCCTGGAGCATCACTAGTTATAATAGGGCGGCCCATCGCCATTGCTTCAAGGACTGATCTGGGCGTTCCCTCTCGATAAGACGGCAAGACAAATACGCTGCATTCGACTAATGCTGGTCTCACATCATCCAAGCGCCCTAAGAACGAAATCACACCTTCATCAACCCACTCCTGAACTTCAACTTCCTTAATTGAGTCACCCCCTTCGTCAACCCAACCTACGATAGTAAACTGTGCGTTTGGATCTTTTTTCTTTAAAATCCTAGCAGCCTCTACAAATTCACGAATGCCTTTACTTACAAGAAGTCGAGACACAATTAAAAAACTTAGTCCTAGAGGAAATGGACTAACTCTAAACTCTTCTAAATCAACTCCAGAACCATTAACTATCGCTATATCTAAATCTTTATTTACTATCCCCAAAGAAATAAATAAGTCATAGTCATCAGTATTTTGAAATATAATTTTAGAAGAAAGTTTCAAAGAGACTGTGTAAAGGCCAGTAATAATTGACTTAACATAACCTTTTAATCTATTTTCTGACAAATCTGTGAAAGCTATGCCTACACCAGTGACCATAGCAATTATGTTTTTTATGCCAGCTAATTTTGCTGATAACACTCCATAAATTATGGGTTTGATGGTATAACACAATACAAAATCTGGAGCTATTCGCCGCATCAAAAAAAATAAACATATTAAACTAAACAAGTCCTTTAATGGATTCATTCCAGTTCGGCTTAGGTAAATTTTATGAGTAGTTACACCCAAAGTGTTAAATAACTCTAGGTCTGTTTTATTATCTTTTATATTTGGTGCTGCAACATGAACGTCGAAGCCTTTTCTTTGCAAATCAATAATTAGATTCTTTCTAAATTTCAAAATGGAGTCTGGATAACTTGCGAGTAAGAGGAACTTCATCATAATAATTTTACTTAAGGCAAAGGATATAATATCACACTATAAAAGCTTGGTAGGTTAAACATATTGAAAAACCACCTCAAAGACATTAAGATTGACCCATCATATTAATTGAGGTTTTTATTGAGTGATTTCCAAGTATCAACGTAAGCATCTACCATAATTCTTAAGGTGAAATTTTCTTTGATAAGAGAACGGCAATTTTTTTGTCGTTGCTCCCAATTAGTTTTTTCTAATCGCCATTCACATTCCATTATTGAAATTAATTTTGCTAGCGCTTTGTGGTCTCTCGTTGGACAAACACAATCACCATTTACTAGGATTTCACCTACATCACCTACATCAGTAGACACACTAACAGTTTCACACGCCATAGCTTCTGCCACTACGTTGGGAAATCCCTCAGAACTACTTGAAGTAACGTGGAGATCGAGCGCATTCATAATCGAGGGAATATCATCTCTTGGACCAAGAAGCCTAACTTCATTTTCCAAATTTAGATCAGTGACTAGATCTACAAGATCCTGATTTTCATGCACCATACCACTACCTACTAATAAACAAATAAAATTCAAACCATTTTTTTTCAAAAAGCTGAGAGCAATCAAAAAGTTTTTGTGGTCTTTATTAGGATCAAAACGTCCAACATTTCCGAGTAAAAATATGGAATCATTTATATGAAGGGTTTTTCTTATTTCTTCCCGTGCAGATGCATTCGGACTAAACTCTAACAAATCAAAACCGTTGTGAATTTTTACCATTTTACGAGCATCATAGCCTAAGCCAATATGTGCTTGGACAGATTTATCTGCGCAACAAATAATATAGCGTGGCACGTAAACCGATAAAAACGCGCACAAGCGCGCTAGAATAAACGTCATTATTTTTGTTTTTTTCGGGTCCAAGACTGAATGGCGGATACCCCAACATATGTTCCTAATCCCCACCCACTTGGCAGCTAATCCCCCAAAAAAGTCCGCGTGGTACATCCAAGTCTGCACGACATCTGGATTTTCTTTTTTTAACAGCTTAGGCAGTTTATATAGGTTGAAAAGACTAAATGGATTAGGACCTAATTTCAAACAATATAATATTATGCCAAACTCTTTGAGCACCTTGCCATACTTACCCTCCCCTTGCATAGATATAACTACATGTTCCACATCAGGGCTATTTAAACAGAGTCTACACATTACTGCCTCAGCACCACCATCCCCCAGACCGACAATGATATGCACAACCTTTATCTTCATAGTTCAGCTATCTAAATTCAAGGAAAAAAGAGAAAATGGAACCCAAGGATTTTTACTTAAGAGACGCATACACTATCCTTCGCCCAAACCTATATTTATCTGAAACGCAGACAGTGTAAAGTTCAATTTCGATTAAATCACTCAAGACATGATTATGTTTGTATGTATTATTTTCTTCAATTAAATCAAAAATTAAAATACCATCTTTTTTTAAATTACTGTTTACCAAATTAGATATCTTCTTCTTTAATATCTTCCCGTCACAAGCATGTATCCAATTAACTAAAACAATGGCATCCAGTTCAATATCTAAATCAATTGAATCCTTCAAAAAGTCAAAAACTAAGAACGTATCAATTGATTTTTTTAAAGAGACTAACTGAACAAACTGTGCTGCTTTTAAGACGTTGATCGATATGTCAAAGAAATATTTATTTTGATATTTTACTTTCCCAATAATATCTCCTAATCCACAGCCAAGCTCTAAAACTGCACCTTTATCGGATTTTTTATTGAGTTCAGCAATTATATCAAGAGCATACGGTCTATTGTCTAATGGACTGGTATGCCACCAATCAAATTTAAAAATAACTTTCAATATTATTCGAAATATTTTTTTTATGATGGTCATTAGGTACATTAGCTGACTATAGACTCCTTTATTATTAAGAATAAATGTAAAATTAACATACATAAGTGCTTTTAGAAATAGCATTTTTTTTGATCAACTCGACTGATGATATTGCTATTATCATGACAAAGAAAAATATATTAGGATAAACAAAAAAAGTATTGTAGTGAAAATTAGCTATAACTAGGGTTAAGATGAAATAAAAACCTCCAGAAGCCTGATGACGTTGGACGTCGTTTAATTTAATGTTACCTACGTAAGTAAGATAATTATATTGCATACACAAGATAAGAAAACTTCCAATAATTCCTAAACTCAATACAAGCCCTACGATGCGAAATTCACTATGAATACTCGAAATAGATTGGCCTTCTCCCAAAAAAATTGCAACTAAAAGGTCTGCGTCATTGAAATTATTTATAATATTGAAGAGACTAGATGGGTCCCAGCCTCGGCTCAAGAAAAGACCATAAACCAAAATGCTTGCGCACGGCAAACCCAACACAATCCATTTTGACTTCCTTTTTTGTATTAGAAAGCAAACTATTAGTGCTGCAATAGATGAACCAACTCCCCATATACACAATAAGGCTATTAAAGGAATATAAATTAGGGGTTTCTTTAAAACCCAAAAATACATCGAAGTAGCTGCAATTAAAGCAGATGAGCTATAGTTTGTCCCCGAAATGCCTGGACTTCTTATGATGGTGCCGTTTGATGGACTGGTACTCCATATGAATTGAGACTCATGACCTAAAGGGGTCATAAATCCAATCTTGAACTCTGGAATATTATAGTTAAATATGTTGACGATATCACTGTTCATATCAACCATATCTAAAAGATTCCAGCTAGCACATAAAAGGAGCAATAACTCAAAATATTTAAATCCAAGACCACTTATTTTCCGATTAAAAAACCATATTATTATAAAATAGTGGCCAAATATTACAGAACACATTGTAAAAGCATCTAACGTCTGGAAGTAAAACAGCCTAAATAGACTTACACCAAGAAATAACAATATTAGCAGTGGCATTCGCAGTTTATTTAAATAAAATTTATATTTTAAGCCAACAACAAAGGATACAATCAAAAGTAATACAATAAAATAAGAATGTAACTGCCATAGAAAATCGAAATGACTGTTAAAACGAAAAAGTTTCCATGACAAAACAATTGATAGACAAAAGATTACAATATAATTAATCCAAGAAATTTTATAAATCTTTGACATTTGCAAACCCTTGAAACGAACACAAGTCCCTCTCGACAATTTTTGACATGAAATTGTTAAAAACTCTTTCGTTGATCAGTGACAATCTCTTTTCCCAATAGAACAGTCGTATATGTATCAATTATTTTTTCAATCTTATACGGTTCAATAGCTTTAGATGTTAAAGGTATTTCTCCAGTTGCGATAAACAACGACATGGCATCAGCCAGCGAATGTGCATCTATTCTCTCCGCAACATAACACCCATTAATCTTGTCGAGTATCTCTCTTGCGCCCCCTGGGGCGGGGGTTGATAAGACCTGCGTTCGACAGGCAAGAGCCTCTAAGACAACATTAGGAAAACCTTCATAGTGAGAGGATAGAATGTAAGCGTTAGCCTTATCAATCCATGTATAAGGGTTCTTTTGGTACCCCATCAGAAAAATAGAATCCTGCAGGTTCAGGGACTCTATTTGATTTTGTAATTCTACCCTGAGTGGACCATGGCCTAAAATTGCTAGTTTAACTCTGGGAGAAGCTAGGATACCAATTGCGTTGATTAAAAGACTAAACCCTTTTTGGTCGATCAACCTCCCGGCAGCAACAAAGTGGATATCAGTAGCTTTATTAAAAAACATCCTTTCGTTCCTACTCTCTATGTGAACTTTTAATTGATTCTGTATTTTTTCCAAATCAACTGGATTATTGATCAAAACAAGGTTTTGATCTTCACCAATAACGTTACCAAGATCTTTATACATGTCAATTGACTGGCAAATAACTTTCTCGAATCTCGGGTAATAGAATCTGTACCAAAATCTCCAAACATTTGAGAATCTAGCCCTAGCAAGCCTCTCACTGACGACTATAGTTTCTCGTGCGAAGAATTTAACTTTGGGTGGCATTAAGAACTTACACATTCCAATTGCTAAATTTAAATATCCAATGGTAGACATCACTATATCAGGACTGTATTTCCATATGTTAAAGACTATTTTAGGAATTGCTGTACGAACATGACGACTTTTTAGGTCCATTAAATTTACATATGTTGGTATCTGAGCAGAGTAAACCTCGTCTTGCATATTAATGACCATTAAAGATAGAGAAAATTTGTCCTTATCCAGATGATTGAGAAGTGTGATGATCACTTGTTCTGCACCACCTTGGGTTAGCGTTGGTATAATAAATAATAACTTTTTTTTCATATTACTTCTTCAGAAAAATCTTGAGCTTGAGCATTACCCACCATAAAAATGAGAATATTGAATCAGCTATAGCTTGATTAGCAATAACATTATTTTTTATTACATCATCAAGCATAGAGATTTTATATTTAAACGTGTGGAGGTCTGAGATTATTTTTTTTAATTGCATTGGTGTGGAGTTATTAATATGAAAGCAGACAGTCCAAACACCAAACGGAAATCTGCGAAATTTCCATAATTGCTGAGGAATCCAAATCATATTAAGACGCTCGACCGGTCGAAAGTAAAATCCATCGCTGATTATTTTAATTCCATGACCGTGAAGAATTTTAAGTGTAACTTCATCAAAAGAGTGTGCAGGGGCGATCCACAAATCAGGATCCACAGTATTATCTTTAAATATGGCTAAAGCCTTTTTTAAATAATCATTCTGAGTTTCAAAAGATAAGCCTGAAAACTCACTGTAATTGTTGAGATTCATCAACCCTGGATCTTTCGTTTTATAACTATGTTGGTATCCATGAATTGCGATTGACCATCCTAATTCTTGCCATTTTCTTACCCTAGACCAAAACTTTTCATTCTCTCTGCCAAACATTAGCTTTTCATCCTGGTTGTCTGGAACAACAGCTAACAATGGCTTTATATTAAGTAATATCAGTACTTTCTCAATTTTTTCCCATGACTCCCAATCCATTGTTGGACAAATATCATCAAACCTTACTAAATAGGTCGCTTTAAACATATAATTTTCATCCTGATGACTTATGTTTAGATAGGGATGTGTCCCTCGAAACTTTAGTCTCAATCAGTTACAAGTGGGGCATAAAAGAGTCTAAATCTAGTCGTGTTTTAACGATTTATAAATCTTTGCAACAGATGAGAAGTGTTTTTGTCTCGAATATGCTTCTTGGCTTGTATGCAAAGCAGTCTCACAAAGTGAATCTCGCAACGATTGATCATTTATTAGACCCAACGCCTTTTCGATAAAGCTATCTTCAATGTTAGAGTTATAGAGAACCCCATTTTTTCCATCTTCTATGATTTCTAAATGTCCTCCTTTGTCTGCCGCAAGCACAGGCGTCAGCTGAATCATAGCTTCTACAATAGTTCTTCCAAACGCGTCAACGCTACTAGATGCCATTAAAAGGTCCAATCCCGATATGTATTCTGATGGGTTACTAACAAACCCTGTAAATCCGACATGAGCTTCTAATTCTAATTCTTGGACAAGTTGGCTCAAATGTTTTACATATACTTCAGTGCCTGCACCTACTATTAACAGATATATATTTTTTTTATGTATTTTAATTAATACGCTGACACATCTGATCAGGAAATCTACATTTTTATAACTCACTAAACGGCCAACATATCCTAAAATAATAGCGTCACTAGACATTTCATACTCTTCAATAATCGATTTTCGAGACAAGTAAGCATTATGTCTAAGATTGGAATTAACTGCGTTGTACACTAATGAAATATTGGACGGCCGAATATTTTGAGGTGCAGAATTTATGACCGATTTAGATATTCCTATGAAGTGATTAGACAAAAACGGGATGAATCTCCATAATCGAGACGTTGAAAGGATCGTTCTTTGATGCCAAATAAACTTCGCTTGAGAGAATATAGTTGCGACAGACCAAGTTAAATTAATACGTAAATCATTTCCATGAACGATATCTATATTGTTTATTCTAATAAATTTGGCCAGAGGAAATATATTCCAGATGATACTAAAGAAAATGATAGCAATATTAGGTGATTTTCCTGCTAAAAATTTAGTTTTAAACTCAATGAACTCAATGTCATTACTCTTTAAAATGCTCGCCAAGGGGCCGTTTTTATTATGCAGTATAACTAAAGCTTCATAGCCATTGTCATTGAGGACTTTGTATAGCTCCAGCGTAGATAGATGGCTACCTCCAACACTGTCACCAACAAAAGGAAATAATATCTTCAATTGCCTTCACAACCCATATGATTAGTTCGTAGAAAAATTAGGACGAGCATACTTCTATACTGAAACTTCAACACTCTTGGTCAAAAAATATGACCCTATAGCTAGAAACTTCAACCCTGATTGATCAAAAACTTCGAGAGCTTCGACTGGTGCACTGCAAATGGGAAACCCATGAAGATTAAATGAAGTATTAAGGATTACGCCAGGAGATTGATTAATTTCAGAAAATCTCTTAATAATGTTGTGATAAATAGCATTCTCACACTCGTCAACAGCCTGAGGTCTAGTTGTCATATCATTCGGATGAGTGCCTGCAATAAACTTATGAAAAGACTCACGATTAGCATTAAATGTCATTATCATGAATCGCGGGTCATAATCCTTTAACAGAGAGACATTCTCTACTAGACTCTCCCGCAACATAGAGCATGCAAATGGCATCCAAAAATCACGTTGTTTTATCATCTTATTTATTATGTTAATATTATTAAAATTTGAGGCATCACAGAGTATTGATCGATTCCCAAGTGCTCTAGCGCCAAACTCTTCTCTTCCTTGGAAATTCGCAACAACATTGCCTTTTGAAAGACAATCCGCCACATTCAATGAAATATTATCACTTTTTACAACAGTAGTTTTGGTACTGAAAGGAAAACTATCAATTGCCGTTGAAATCTCGTCATCAGAAAACTCTCTACCCAGATATAAATTTTTAAGACCAGCTGGTATGGGTGATATTCCAATAGATTTGCAACCCATTGCTCCAGCTCCGATACAATTGCTCTCATCAGACGCACTTGGCATTACAAATAGGCTATCTACAAAGTCTGATTCCAGTAAAACTTGGTTTAGCTTCACGTTCATGAATAAACCACCACTTAAACAGATATCTCTAATTCCAAATTTTGTTACGCAGGAGCGAATCCAATCTAGTGTAAATTCTTCTACAAATGTTTGCAGCCCCAAAGCAATGTCATCAAATCTACTATGCCTATAGATCTCTTCAAGCTTACGACCCAAAAGACGGGTTGGGGGCAATCCAGCTCGCCTATGCCATATACCTTCCTCTTCAGAAAGAACAAACAAAGCTTTTAATGCCTTAGTTATATGCCTGGCTCTATCTGCATTTCCATATGGCGCTAAGCCCATCAACTTATATTCATGCTCTAATGGGACCATTCCAGTCAAAAATGTTGTTCTTGAATATAGCGCAGCATAAGATTCGTTGTTACCAATAGTAATGAATCGTCTAATCTCATCATTTTCAGCAACCGAAACACTTGCACAAAGACCATCACCACTTCCGTCACACGTAATAACTAGTCGTTTGCCAGCATGTCGCGAAGGGCTCGAATAATATGCTGCTGCAGCATGACATTCATGATGGTCAACAAATAAAATTTTGTTCATTGAAACAGAGGCCAAAGGAGTGTTAACAAACCTACCTAAACCAGCAACTTCAGCTTTTTTTATCAGCGATTTTAATTTTACAACTAATGAGTTTTCCCTAAATTTAGCCCTTCGCGTGTATTTGAAATCTGACTGCTCTTTATATCTTGCTAGCAGAGCATCCTTCTCAATCCAAGCTTTACTTGGAGTTACAGTCCCAGCTATAGCAAAAAGGTCAATGTCATCAAGTGTTAGTTTAAAATTTGATAAAACATATTCTAAAGATTTTCCTGGAAACCCCCCCTGATTTTTCTTCCTTGTAAACCTTTCTTCAGATATAGAAAATAACAAATCATTTTCTTTGAATAAGGCTATCGAAGAATTATGCCCATCGTGTATCCCAATGACGTAAGTCATATAAGTCTATCCTTTTTGTTTTTTAAACCACTAATTCCATATTTCGAAAATTCATCCAGAAAGGTTAATGTATGTAATGATATGCAATTGCGCAGAGAGGTAGCTCTTCTAAGGAAATAAAGTAATTCATATGCACTAAACTGATCTTGATTAATACCGTAATATGCAAAATACTTGTAAGTACAATCTTTAGCTTTGGTTCCAAATAATAAACCAATTAATCTAGCGACTGGAATCGCTGAAGAACTTAGCCCGGTCCACTTTGGACGAGCTATTTCAACCTGAAACAAATTAAATGGATCATAATCCTTAATGTAAGATTTGAAGCAATTCTGATGCAATCTCTGTGGATAATCTAGCTTCTCGAAAAAGGCCACTACATCTTTATGCCAGAGAGGCAAATCCCAACTATATTCAAAAAAGTCTGCACTACGCTGGCCGTTTATTACCCACTTAGATTGACGCTCATAAAACTCAAAGACATCTAATGCATAGATTAGATTCTTAATAGCATCAGAATTAATCCCAAAATCCGTTTCTAGATTTAATTTTACTTTATTTAAAAAATTTTTTGAATCTAACAGCTTGGGGAACAAGCCAAAATGTTTCCCTATAAAATCCTTAATCAATTGCTCACACGATATTAAACTAGTAATATTTGGAAGGTGACCACCACTATTAAAATCACCTGATTGCCCATTCACAAGTAAGACGTTATCTGGATTATAACACCCGTGATCACGGAGTTTGCACAAAACAAAAAACTCTTGAAAGTTTGGAATTGAAACACCGCTAAACGAATATTTCCAAAATTCTTTCCTTATATCAGACCAAAAGATTGATTTACAGAACCTACTATCTGTCTCTATGTGACGCCAACGTACACCAGATTTAGACGCAATGCTGGCCGCCCCAGTTGCATCACCATTTCCTATAGGACCCCATGATATACATTCAATATTGTCATATTTGAACTCAAGCAATTTGGATAAAATAAGTCTCGAATCCAATCCTCCACTGAGAGATAAAACAATTCTTTTTCCATCCGCCTTTTCTATGGTATTTTTTATTGATACATTAAGAACTCTGTCCATCTCTTGATGTACATCTTTATCCTGAATAACCTTAATGTTTTGGGTAAATAATCGTGGATCGTACCTGTAATATTCTTTCAAATAAAGTTCTTTATTTTTATAAATCAGATAGTTACCAGCCACCATTGATGTTACTTCCGTACAAATCGTTTTATTACCTAAAAAGTACCCTGCTGATAAAAACATTTCAACAGAAAGGTCGTTGGTTGAAAATTCTGAGTAATCAGATAGCAACCCAAAGTTACCAATTTTAAACCTTTGTTGACTATACTTATAAAGAACTGGATAGGAGCGAGTAGGGTCGACTGCAGCAAATATTTCATTTTTAGTTTCTAATATGAAAGCGAAAAAAGAATGTGCCCGATATAAACTTTGAATGATGTCTCGCGCGCCCACTTTTTCTAAATATCTTTCTATTAGTAGGTTAGCACTTGAGTGCGTAAATCCAATAAAATAAATCTCACAGCCCTTGTGTTTAATTGACCTCCAATTGTAATCTGACTGAACTACTAAAGAGCTATTGCTTAATGATTCCATATAAAACTACTTCTTAAGGTATAAGTCTGTTGATGCGCATAACGTAAATACTTTTGCAAATATATCGCCAACATACCTCAAGTCCATAAGATTTGCGGCAAAATGTCTGACTTTAGAATTGCCATTATAATTAACGAAATTCTTTTTTTTCATCCGAGTAACAGATATATTCTCAACGTGACTAAAATATTTTCTGGCGATTCGTTTATGCTCAGATACAGATCTTAAAAATAAATAGTCATTTAGGTATGCGCCACTTTGCCTCGCAAACATATCCCAAAGTATCTTCCTTAGAGGCTTAGGGAAATAATGAATAAACCAACATCGCGAATGGCTATCATAGGGCTTCAGTCTATGGGGAAAATTAAAGAAACAAACGCCCCCTGTTTTCAGCACTCTCGCTGCTTCACTATAGTAAAAATCTATATCCTTAACGTGCTCTAATACCAAACTGCTTGAGATAACGTCAAAGGACGCATCGTCAAAGGGAAGTCGTTCTTCTCCCACGACCAATTTAAATGAAGCTTTCTCAAAGTTAAAATTTTTGAGAATTTTATTATTGAACTTCTCAACCACATCAACCCCATGAACATTAGAATATCCCTTAAGCAACAAAAGTAAATTCAAGATTCCTGTTCCACAACCATAGTCTAATATACTTGCAGTCTTATTATGATCACAATAATCATCAATTAAACTAAGCGCCCACTGCCTGTCGATTAAAGCGCCATCATTTATCATACCTTGCAACCTTTGTCTTTCCAAATTCCAGTCGCAGGTGTCATCGTCGGCCTTTTTAATTAGCTGGCTGACTTTTTCATCGACAACTAGTAACTTATTCAATTATCATCTCCAAAAATCCTTAGCAATAAGTGATTTAAAAAATTTCGTTTCTATTTAATTAAAATTAGTGGTAGCTTAACTTTTTTCAAGACTAAATATTCTTGTATGTTACCAATCAAACATTGACTGTTTAAATAGATATAATCAATGATTAGAGCATTATTGCACAAGCAGCTTCCCGTTCTCTAATAAATATTGATTATCAGAAGCGCCAGCAAACGTTTGTTGGTGGGTTATTGCTATGATCGTAACACTGCCAGACAGTTCTTTCAGTGTCATTAGGATACCTTCTTCGTTTACTTTATCCAGGGCTGAAGTTGGCTCGTCTAATATTAATATTTTAGGAGTCAATAATAAAGCTCTCGCTAAGCCAATCCGCTGTCTTTGCCCACCTGACAACCTCCCCCCGTGTTCCCCAACTACAAAATCCAGACCCGCAGGAAAGTCTTCAACAAAACCCATCGCTCCCGCTCGATGCAGGGCGCTCTGAACCTGTTTATCTGTCATTTTTAAGTCGCCAAAAGTAATATTATTCCTAATGGTGTCATGAAATAAAATAGTTTCCTGAGGGACATAACCAATCATTGCTCTTAAAGATGATTTACTTAATCCATTAATATTTTTACCATCTATTTTTATTACACCCATGTCAGGATCATTAAACCGCAATAACAAATCACCCAGTGTAGTTTTTCCACCACCCGAAGGACCTAAAATCGTGATAAATTCACCAAATTTGATTTCCAGGTCAATCTCAGATAATACTTTCTTAGAGCCATAAGAAAAACAGACTTTTTCAAACAATATCGAACTAGTTAGTAGCGCGCTATGACCTGAAAAAAGTTCCTCTCGCTGTCTTTCAGCGTTTTGGATGATATCAAAAACGAACCAAAAAGGTGGGATCGCTGTCGCAATCTGTTGATAGTAAATCTGCATATTACCTAGACGTTGGCCCGTCCTATAGAACAATAGTATTAGAATAAGCAATTCGTCAATTGGAAACTGCACACGAGTAGTTATAAAAAATACAGTCGCAGCAATACCTAAAACTTGAACAGGTTCTTGGAAATTTTTTAGCGCAGCCGAACTCAAAACAATCTTTTTTTTCAACCGCGCTAATTTATTAATATCATCACCTAAGTAGTGCTGGAGCAACTTCTGCTGTCCCATTGCCTTATTAGACTTAATGTCCCGCAAACCATCTATTAAAGTAGAGAGAAGCTTACCCTCATGCATTGTAGCTTCTTGTGACGATATTCGAGCTAGGGTTACAAATTTTCTTAAAAGTAACATCACTATAAAGCCTAACAAAACGCCACCAAGCGTTATGGGCAAAGAAATAGTTAGAGACATTACTGAAAAAAGAGAGACTTGAAGCAATCCTGCAAAAACTAATCCTGTAGCCCTGAATACATTACATGCCGAAGTCACCTGTATACTAATCGCACTAGAAAAGTCGCCCATTTTATTGTTTAGGTGAAAATTCCATTCAGCATACAACACGGAATTGACTAGTTTTTTACGAAACTCCTTTTCCATATCTGTGCAAATGTATCCAACTTCTTTCATGGCGTAGAAGGAAAGAAAAGACTTAAATGCCATTAGGGAAACGATTAATATTAAAACGCTGCCTAGGGTCAAGTCATAGTTTGCTAAATCAAAAAGCTTAGCAATACTTTCTTGAAGGATCCCATGTTGGTCAATAGGTTTGTCTTGTTGCAAGGCAAACCCAAGTAAAGGGATCATTGCTGCAAAGCTGATTGCCTCCATTAGTCCAGACGTCAGCAGGGCGACGACGACAAAAGCACTTCTTCCAGGGTAGGTTATCAAGAAGTACCATATTGGGAAAGAATGCTTCGATGATCTCTTAAATATCATAAGTTATATGTCTAATAAATTAATGGATTGAAAGCTATTAAGTATTACGAAAATATAAATCTGAAAAACTTGTGTTGAACTCATGCTCTGAATTCATCATGAACTTATCAAATTTCTCAAAATCAATACTCAATCTTGAGCTGGATGAATATTCTGCTTCTAGGTAGTAACAGCGCTTTTTAATTAATTCTAACGCTTCTGGAAGCAGTTCTGGAAATCCCAAGTTAATAAAAAACACAGGCTTGTCTGTTTTCAGAATTGCAGGCGTTGTTGAAGAGAAAATAAAGTCGATAACATAAGCATCAACTTCCTCATTTATCTTCTCAAAGGGCTTTGTTATCGTCCGGAAACCAAAAGATTCAGCGAAGTCAACTGGCCCGACACTGTACCCTTCTGGATGTGGTTTATAAAGCAAGTCAACATTAAGATTTCTTAAGTGTGATAATAACTGTGCTTGCCAGTCTAAATAGCTCAAGTCATGGAATATTGGCCTAAGTCGTGTGCCTTCGCCATGAAAAGCTGTTCCGACGTACATTATTTTTTTTATTCTTTTAGAGCTCTTTATAATTCTGGATTCGACTATTGGAACCTTGTCCCCAAGTATAGTATCCAAACTCTGAATCAATGGATCTGGCTGACCAAATATTAAATCACTGTTAAACTGACGGCGCTTATTTTTTTCGTTTATTTGGTTAAAGGTTATAAAATGGTCCGTATGCATAAATTCTACCCAATGGGAAGACGTTTGATCATGATGAGAGTTACCTGACCCATGATCATGTGTCACTACTTTTATCCCTTTTCTCCGAAACTTTTCTATTAAGATTACGTGCCATACTGTTGCACCTCCACAACTAAACCAAACTTCACTTTTAATATTTTTTAGAGGTTTTTTAGTTTCACCTAAATAATAATTAACAAAGTTATTTGCTTGTTTTGTCCAATTTAAGATGTAAGTATGCGATGCAGAAGAAATTATGCAACCATGTCTAGCAAAGCTTTGCTCTACAATTTCCATTACGTTACTCAATTGTCCAAGATCTTCGCACTCTTTCAAAATTAAATTTTTAGGTATCGGATCAAACCACTCAATAAATTCAGAGCACCTTAATAATTTATTGGTTCCTTTTGCATGCTGAATCGCCAGATCACTGGGACTAATAGCCAAAATATCTTTATTATTTAATCCATACTGTTTACATAATCCTAACTTCAGTCCATTCCACTTTAATTCTTTAATGTAACGCTTTAAGGTTGGATTTATTTTTCGTCCACGCGATGGTCCTGCACTTTGATCTAAAAAGAAATTACAATCAAGATCCTCAGAGTTATAAAGTGAATCCAATTTTTTATAGTGTTTTGGTATTAAAGGTATAACACCGTCCTTGTTAAGTGCTTGCACTAGGACTGTGGCTTCAAATACCTGCAATACCTCACAAATAAACCATTTAAATAAAAGCCTAATTGCCAAAAGTTTTGAACACTGATCTTGATTTTGTGTAATAAAGGGAATTAAGGTTTTATTAATGTCGGACATCAATGCTGCTGACCGCTTAGTATCTAAGGGCCAATAAAAATCTTTTATCCCATCACTATTAAATTCTACCTCCCTAATATCAAGTTGCCTATATTTTAAATCTATCGAGTTAGGTGTCGCAGAACTATCCTTCATCAGAATCCTTTACAGCTTCTTCTTTATTCATATTTTGTTTAATTTTTTTGACAATGCTCAGCACATCGTCGTATGGTTTCTTCAGTTCATTTTCATCAAACGTATTGGTATTTTTTTCTGCTAAGATCTGAAGATAAGACCTATTGCGGCTTGAACTGAATACTCGGGCGTTTATTACTTTAAACCCAGCTTTTTGTAATAGGGCAGTGAGCGTATTTTTACTGAAGAAATAAACATGGGCGATTGCGAATCGCTCGTCATTTAGGGGGAAATTAAACATATCAGAAACATCAGGAACTTCTATAAATAATAGGCCAGATACTTCTAAATCTTCAAACATCTCTTTAAGAAAAGGAAGTGGATTTAAAATATGCTCTAAGACTTTAGTATTAATTAAGAGATCGAATTTGTCTCCAAAAAGACCACTAGAATAACTTTCATTTCGAATATCAGCCTCGAGCCTTCTTTTAGCAAGATCTGCATATATTGGATTCAATTCAACACCATTAACAGTTTGTGGTGAGAGCTCGTCACGCAAAATATGTAAAAGGGTGCCTCCACCACATCCAATATCCAAAATTCTTTTAACATTATGAGTTTTGTGTTGACTAAGGGCTTGTTTTAACCACCTCGCTTTTTCTCTGTTTTCTGACTTCCCTATTGGTAGAGATACTATTTTATCAAAGTATTCATCTGGCGTTGTATTAGCAAAGATATTAGTATCATAATTCTCATAAAGCTTTTCATATTCATCCACATCAAGCACAGGCGAACGATAAACAAGACTGCAGCTATTACAAATCATCCAGTTCATATCTTGATTGGGGGGCGTTTCAAAAACAGTAGCTAGGAGCTTATCTTCACCCTTAAAGGTAAACAGAATGTCTGCACTTTCAGACCCACACAGATAGCAATCAGTCAATTTCATTTTATTTCCTCAAGGTGAAGTTCTGCCAACTTCATATCAAATTTATTTTTTACCTGCGTAGAAGCTGCTTTACTCAAAATAATATGCCCTTTAGTCGTATTTCCATCACGATCTTGATCAAAGAAACATTCGCGCTTAGTCAATGTTATCCCCCCACACTGTCGATATATATACTCACGTTCTAACCGAAGAAGATTGTTATCAAAATCATTACCTATTAACTCTAAACCAGAACCAGAATGTCTAAAAAACATTGAATCCTCTGGAATTACACCCAAAACTTTATCAACGCCATGCACACGCATTACATTGATAGCCTTTTCAATATAGTAAGTCGATCGGAACGGAGATTCTGAGGTCAGTTCTAGAACTGTGTCAAAAACAAATTGGTTACTGTCTTTAATAGCCGCAGTAACAGCTGGAATATATGAAGTGTTTTCAATTGCATCTGATAGTTTTCGTTCAACAATATTAACTTTAGAGCCATAATTATGCTTCAAATGCGCTATTATTTCTGGGTCAGGTGTACTGACTATTAATTCGGTTACCAATTCTGAACCAATAACTGCATCGATCGTCCAGTCAATTAGACAACGACCTCCAAGTAACTTTAGAGCTTGACAGTTTTTTTCAATAATTCGTCCGCGAATAGGAAGGACAGCCAAAACCGTTAACGCTTTTCTACCAGTACGTTTCGCATGTTTTTTATATATTGCAGACCTTGTTTTAAGTAATCTTTCTGTATCAATTGTTAGATTTTCACCATGTTTTCGATAGTAAAAAAGCGGCAAATTAACATTACGAACGCTATAAATTTCCGTGATTTTTAGCCAAAGATCCCAACCATCCTGGCAGCTAAACTCACTGGCATAGCCCCCAACCTCCAGCAAACATTCCTTGCGAATTAGCGTACACGCACCATGTGCTGGTTGGTCTAATAAGCTAACATTATATTCAAATTTATGCCTTCGTTCTTGGCCAATAACCCTACCGTTTTTGTCCACATAATAATAATCTGGGAATACAAGCGCTACATCTTCAGACTTCTCTATTGCGTTTACTAAAACTAATAGTGCACTCTCATCGAGGTAGTCATCGGCATCAAGCCTCATAACATACTTCCCATTAGCTGCACGAACAGCTATGTTATTAGTTGCAATTAGGCCTTTATTTTTTTGGAAAATTATCCGTACATTAGGACATCCTGCAAAACGGTTGATAACATCTCTGGAATTGTCTGTAGATCCGTCATCAACAATAATTAGTTCAAAATCTGTAAAGGTCTGGTTAAGCACACTTTTTATCGACTGCTCGACATATTCTCCGTAATTGTAACAGGCTATGTAAATTGTTACCTTTATCTCATTTTTTGTTATATTTTTCATAAGCCATATATAAATCTATTATTTTTTCATAATCTGCAACCGCATACTGATCGCCCAATTCATTTACTATCCATTCAAATCGATGAAGATCTCTTTTTGTATCAACGGCAAGATGAACCTCAGAGTGATCAAACCTATTTAATAGAAAGGTTTTTATATTAAAATCATCTTGATTTTCATAAAAATATTCAGTAATGTGTTCGAAATTAGAGTTTTTTTCCATATTTCCATGCGCAGAACGCAAAGCAGTCTTTGCGATTAATTCCACGCTCATTCCTATCGGATAAGAGCGTGGAAAAACATTAGTTATTAGATCAGCGTCAGCTAACGAATGGATTCTTACTGCATCGCTCAGTAACTCATAACTGTGTAACGGGCTATCACCATTGATTCTTAAAGCCGCATCCCAGGCATTTGATTCCATACATTCAAGGAAACGTCCCGCCACGTCATTGGGTGAGCCTCTATAAACACAGATGTTGTTTTCAGTGCAAAATTTTACTATAGGATCATCAATCTCCCGACCTGAAGTCGCTACACAAATCCCACTGACTCCTTCGACTTGACACGCCCTATCAATAACATATTTGATGAGAGGCTTGTTTCTGACCAATCTAAGCGCCTTACCCGGCAGCCGAATAGAGTCCATACGACTCAAAATTATCGCACCTATTTTAATCGTCACGACTGAACTTTACTCTCTAGGATATTAATAATTGACGTAAAACTATTCATTACAATCACATCATCATCATTTAAAGTTACGCTAAACTCCTCTTCAATTGCTGTTATCAGGAGCAGTTGATTCAAGGAGTCCCATTGGCTGCAGTTATCTTGCGCCATTTTATCATTTACCAATTCAATGGGAACATCAAACACATTCGACATTAATAGTTTCAGGTGATCTTTCATATAATTAACTCTTTAGGATACTCAGGGATATAAGCACTGTATATGGGAAGGAACGACACTGTGAATCTTGCCTAATTCACAGCGATATATTTTTTTAGACAAGTCACCTTGCTGAACTTCAAAACCATGCTCCTCCAAGAAATATTCAACTTGCATGTTTTTTTCTGTCTTGATGAATGATGCGTCACATACTTTGGCAAAATTGAGTTTGCCTTGGTTTATGCATTCGTTAAACAAGATTTCTTCAAGTTTTCTACCAATGGCCCTGCAGCTCATTAAAAACGTGTCTATTTCAAAGCTACCTTCCCTATATTTGAGGATAGCAACTCCTATAAGTCCATACGCACCAAATTTATCTTCTGCTTTTAAAGTCACGATATCGGAATCATCTGATTGTTGTAGAGTAGTGATTTCTTTTTCCGTATAACGCCGTGTTGTCAAATTAAATTGATTAGTTTTTTGAGTTAACTGAGCAACTCTGGCAACATCTTTATCATCAATCGTAGACACTTTTGCTATTATGCCAAGGCTAGAATAGTAGTCCTCGATGTTAGACGAGGAATTCAATTCTTTCTTGCGAGAATTTTCAGAACGATACATTTGAGTACGTTGAAAGTCAATTTCAGATTCTTGTAACTTATCGAAATAGCCCTTGCCATCAAAAATATTCTTTAACTTTGACAAGTTTTTAGGTATTAAAATAGAGCTAACTTCAGGTAGTAGTTTTCTCACCATTTCAATTTCAAATTCACTATCGTCAACAAATACTATATGCTGCGACCCTATATTCAACTCTCGCGCTATGTTCTTTATATTGTCCGTTTTCAATTCCCAATTAATTTTCATACATGAAAAGTCATGTTCCTTGAGAACTATATTGTCATTATTTCGAAGGGCAGATAAGACATCAATTTCATTATTTTTGCTACATATCGCCAACAACACACCTTGAGATTTGAGCGTTAACAAATCTTTTTGGAATTGCAGAAAGTAGGACCCAGGGTGGTTCTGGTCTATAAGAATACCATTTTCCCCATCTTCCCCAACAACTCCTCCCCACAAAGTATTATCACAATCTAGAATGATACACTTTTTCGTCTGCCCTTCGGATGCAATTACATATTTGGAAGATTCAGCAGCTATATTCCTCATAGCCAAATTAGAAAACGGCATTTTTGACATATGCCACTGCATATTATCATAATAGTTTGCAGACCCAATTCTAGAACATATCAAATCAAAATCAATTAGCAAGGCCCCTTGATTCTCTTTCAGTAACGATACTAATTTACTGTTTAACTTTCTAACAGAATTCACTTCACCTTCATTTTTTTGAGAATCTAATATCCCCTTAAACGGAAACGTGGGTATTTCAAATGAATTTAACACTACTAGAGCATCTGTGTTCTTTCTAATTGCATCCAACATAAATTTATAATAAGAAATCACTTCATTAATGCTATTTAACGTATGATCCATAGTTGGTGCTGAACAATTTAGATAGAATTTAGGTGCAATCTGCTCGAGCTTAATAAAAATAAAAATTATCTTAGGGTTATGTTCATATAGACCACTTTGCGGATTCAATACATCCTGCATGATGTTATCGTAATCACAGGTGTATATATTCGCCTTCACTGCATACCTAAAACATTGATATTGAAAAAATGGCATTATCGGCTCAATAGTCATATTTCGCAAAAAAGCTATATTAACGGTTGACAACGAGCTGTCGTGACTTAAAAGTCTCACTTTTGAAAGCATTTCAGAGAATTTAATATCTAAAACGTCTGGATTGGCCATGCATCTAATCTCTAAACTATTTCTTTAATAACCCTGGCAGGTTGCCCAGCAACGACTGTTCCAGACGGTACATCTTTAATGACCATGCTGTTCGCTGAGACCACTGCATTATCACCAATAGTCACACCCGGATTTATAAATGCTCGGTCACATATCCAAACGTTTGACCCAATTTTAATTGGTTTTATAATCGCATCAGACTGCAATAATAGAATTCCTTTTTTATAATCATGGGTATTATCTCTAATAATGACACCAACGCCAATGCGCGTATAATCACCGATAGTGATTTTTGACTTGGCGGCAATTATGCAACCATAGCCAATTGCTACCTGGCTTCCAATTTCGACGTGTGGATTTGGTTTGGTCAACACAAACCTGACACTGTCGTCAATAATACTATTATCTCCAATACTTAATTTGGCGTTATCCGTAAGTAAAAACCGTACATTCCGACCAATCAACGTATTGCTGCCCGTTTTTATTTGTTTTTTCCCAATTAACCGAAAAAATGACCATAGCTTCTGACTAATGGTGTAAGTTCTTCTACTGGCTTTATCTGGCGAATGATGATAGCTGAAATGTGTTTTTAACATTATTAAACTCACTGAATATTAGTTAATGTCTTCATCTTTAAGAACGTGGCCTGCGGGAACTCCTCTTACTAAAGTTTTCCCAATAACACTGTAGAGCTTACTAGCACAAATACCATGAAAGGGCCGTAATACAGTTAAGTTTTCATCTGTCAAATACTCTCCAGCTTTTAAGTCTCTACTAGCGTAGATGCTACGTCTAAAAGAAATGTGATGCTCAGCTTCGCTTTCCGAAGCTGTCAGAATCTTATTACCATTTCCTTTGAGTGCAACGATACGTCGCATTTGATGCAGAGTCGATTTCACTTCATCTCTTGTCAGTGCGATTAAGTGGTCACGAAAACTCTTTCCCTCACGGGTATCGGTAAAATGCTTCTCTATTATTTCAGCTCCAAGTGCTACTGCTATCTCTATAGCATCTGGGCCTAATGTATGGTCAGAATATCCAACAGGAAGCCCAAATTCACTTTTCAACGTCAACATCGCCTCAATGTTTGCATCTTGATCAGGTGTGGGGTAGGCCGAAGTACATTGAAGAAGGGCTAATTTTTTGTCATTAATATATGAACTGTCACAGCTATCTATAAATTCAACAGCGTCTGACACTTCGTTCAATGAAGAAAGTCCAGTTGATAAGATAATGGGTTTTCTAGTTTGTACTAGGAGTTTAAGCATTGGATAGCATGTTAAGTCACCTGACCCAACTTTATGAATTGATAACCTAGGGTTAGCCCAATTCAACATCTGCGCACTCCAAACTGAGGCCATTGGTATAGAACCACTATCTTCAACCATCCTAATCAAATTCAGATTTTCCTCATCTAAAAGCTCAAACTTCTTAAAGTGTGCATTACGATCAGAACTCTCAATAGGGCTAACCAAGCTGTCCCCAGTATAAAACTGAAACTTAACTGCATCTGCGCCAGACTCTAATGCTAACCGAGTTAAAACCTGCGCATACTCAAAATTTCCTTCATGATTTCCACCAATTTCAGCGATAAAAAAAACAGGGTTTTTTCTAGATTTGAATGAATTATTATTTTTTTCATGCTCGTAGATTGACATATATCGTCCCAGTTTACTCTGTTTATTCTGAGCTAAATCACTCTGACTTATTGATGGCCCAGGTCATACTTCAATGTTTAAAAAGCTGTATCTCAAACCACCATGCAAAACTCTTGTATCTTTATTAATATCATGGATTCAATTCATTAGAGACGAAACATCAATCTGGCCAAGATGAGATGCTTTTTTCACTGTATCTAAAACGGATATTAGCGCTAAAGCCTCATCTAACCCATTCATCGGTTTTTTCCCTCTTTGAATATTATCAAGAAAATATTTAACTTCATTAACATATTGCTGATTTTGATCATATGCATCTAGCGAAAGAAGAACTGACCACTTTTCAGCCTCTGCACTATACCACTCAACAGTCACTACTTCCGGATTCTTGCCAGTACTCCTCCAAACTAAAGTACCAGCCGTGCCTACTAACTCGCACCCACGTGACTTATCCCGACGGAGATAGTCCGTGTGAATTTGTGAATACGCTCCACAACGATGCCAAAGAGTATATTCAGCGATATCCTCTGAATCGATATTAAGATCCCCTAAGTTTTCTAAAGATCCTGAAACTTTAACCACTTCACCTAATAGCCAGCATAGGTAATCAGGCTCATGAATATCATCTAGTAAAATACCACCACCTTGATCTTTGTTCGCACTGTATGTCTTACGGTAATCCTGACCCGGACGCCAATTTGGCAAATAATGTGCGAAATGCGCCCGCGCATATAGTGGTCTACCTATTAATTCTCTCTCTAGCGCGCCTAATAGACACACGACCCCTGGGTGAAAACGCAAATTACATCCCACCATTACATCTATTTTATGCTCTTCAACCACAGGTATTAAATCTTTCGCCTCTTCGAGAGATAAAGAGACCGGCTTCTCAATAAAAACATGGATGTTTTCTTTAGCCAGCGTTAGTGCCTGTGAAACATGCAGGTGATTAGGAGAACATATAAAAGCTATGTCATATTTTTTTTTGCGCATCGCCTCTTCTAGCTTGAAATACGTATTTACCGCAAAATCCTTCTTAATCTCTTCACATAAAGTTTCGCAAGGGTCAACGACTGTCAATTGAATTGCCATATCTAACTCTAGTAAGTTTTTAATATGACGTTTCCCTATAGAACCCCCACCAATAACCATTATCTGCATCATTTTCTGTTACACATCCTTAGCACTTAACATGCTTCCTGATTTCATATCGGACCTATATGTCTTCCCAATATGATCCCTATATTCGCTTGCCCCCAGACCAAACCCAGGCCTTCTGAACTCGAAATCTGTTCTCTCTAAAACTTCCCCCTCTTTTACATCCCTTACCAAGTATGCGCTCCGACGAATCGCAGATCGTTTGTTACGCTCTTCGGGGCCCACGACTGGTCTAGCACTGCCAATCGCACTTTCTACATCACGAATAATCCTAATAAAATTCTTCATTTCGTTGGGTTCTAGTGACATTATGTGCTCGCAGCTCCGTTGAGTCCGATCTAAGGTAATAGTTTTTTCAATGATATTAACGCCACATGCAACAGCAGCCACATCCATTTCCCATCCGGGAGTATGGTCTGAAAACGCAACCGGATATGGGTACGTTTGTTTAAGCGTTTTGATTACGCTTAAGTTTATACTCCCTAGACGCGCTGGGTAGCCCGAAGGACAATGATTTATTATAATATTGTCATTGCCACTTTCACGTATCCAATCAACTGCGCGTTCTACCTCTCCTAAGGAACTAGAACCAGTATCAAGCTGAACAGGAAGTCCCTTTCTCGAAGCATATTCAATTAAATCTTGATAATCTGTATCTGCTGAAGCTATCTTGATGGAATCACATCCCACTTCGCAAACTAGGTCGACATCTTCTTCCGAAAATACTGTCGCAAAAAATGCTATACCAACTTCATCACAGTAAGCTTTAAGCTCCCGCCAGTCATCAACTGGCATCCATCTTCGCTCCCATATGTCAAAGAGCGGTTCAGATATAGTTTCAACATTTCCGAGGCCATCAATCACATCATAGGTAAACAACATGCTACGATCATCAATCATCTTGCGATGATCTGTAATTTGGAATTTTATCGCGTCTGCGCCAGCGTCTCTGGCATGGCGCGCAAGCTCTTTCGCCACGATCAAGCCTGTATGCGTTGGTCCTGCTTCGAAAACTATAAATACTGGCTCTCCATTTCCGACACTACGCTTTCCCATTGGTATAATCATGTACTTCACCTTTTTATAAATTCATTAGATACTGCTGATTTTTTTAAATTAAGAGCTATATTTAGAGCAGTTTTCCCCTCACCAAAACTGGAGGTGGAGATTGTTTTATCTTGTACGCATTGAATAAAATATTCCATTTGCGCTATGTACATATCATTTTTAGTATACCCAAGAGGGTATTTTAGAATCTTTTTTTCCTGACTATCGTGATTAATTAGTTGTACGGACTCTTCTATAAGGTCCCACCGAATGGAACCCTTATCCCCAACGATATGAATACCTCTTTGAAATGGCCTTTGTAAGTAGTCCATATGAAGATTTACTTGCATTCCATTTTTATAACCAAAGATCGCGTCAACAATATCCTCTGTTTCTATATCTAACCAATCGCTATTAACAGCCATAGCGGCTAATAAATCTGGTTCACCAAACATCCAACTGATCAAGTCAATTTCATGAATAAAATCTAGGATCGCACCACCACCTAATTTTTTACTCGCACTATACATATCTCTATAATTTTCAGTTGGGTGCCAATCCGGGAGATACATACCACCCCAAAAATTGGCCCAGAGTGGGCGGCCTATGAAACTGGCATCAAGCTTTTCTTTTACTGTTCTAGGCCCAAAATGAAATCTCATGTTTGTACCCACATGAGAAATCAGACCCTTTTCAGCAACATCTATCTCTAATTCATCCAGCCCATCTAACGCTACAGCTAAAGGCTTCTCAATAAAGAAATGAAGGCCTCGGCCAATTATCAACGCCAAATTCTCGATATGAATACTGTTTGGGCTGCAAATGACAACAGCGTCAAGATTATTCAAATCTAACATACTATCTAAGCAATCGTAGGTTGGAATGCCAAATTGCTGCTCTACCGCATTCCGTCTTTTCTGACCACGGTTATAAGCTACTACCTGATGCCCTAACTGCAATAGATTATAAATATGCCGCGAGCCAATTGAACCGCACCCTACGATAGCAAATTGCATTTACATCCCTCTGTATGAGCCTTTGGAAGATATATAATCTTACATAATTTCAAATTGATATAGATAGCTGATAGTTTAGTCACAAACTTCGGCTCTAATGACTGGTTTAATAACATCGCCATCCAGCCAAGCAATTACATTATTAGTTCGGATAGCTTCACCCACGACTACCAAGGCCTCTTCAAAGATTTCCAGCGTTTTATCAATATCAGCTATTTGATGCGACCCACAAAGAAACATTCCTGCACGTGTGACAACTCCCCTTCTAACTATTTCTTGCTGAAATAATGATTGAATTTCAAGAGACCCTTTACCATATTTATCGAAAAAAGAATATTTGGGCCACCAACTAAAACCTGTCATCTGAGTTATTTCATTTAAACCCAGAGACTGAGCCATATTATTATATCCATCCTTTAGGCGAAGCCCCAATTTATCTATGTGTCCTACAGTGTCGCGTTCCTCCATTGACCTGATAGTGGCTAAGGCCGCAGAAATAGATACTAACTCACCAGAAAAAGTTCCAGAAAAGAAAACCTCCTCAAAAACCACCATAATCTCGGCTCGTCCAACCAGAGCAGAAATTGGGTAACCATTACCCATGGCCTTGCCAAAACATGCTAGATCTGGGGTAACATTATAATGAGCCTGAGCTCCTCCAAGGCCTATCCTAAATCCAGTAATAATTTCATCAAAAATCAAAACAGCACCATTATCTTGGGTAATCGATTTAACCTTACTAAGAAAATTATCTTTTGGCTCAACAAAATTAACGGGCTCTAATATAACAGCTGCAATATCATCTGGATTTTCATTAAACACTTTTAAGAGTGAATCAATATCATTGTAATTAAAATGCAAAGTTAAATTTTGGACAGCTTTAGGAACGCCTAAATTTCTAGTGGTCGAACCTATGAACCAGTCATGCCACCCATGATAACCACAGACAATAACCTTATCACGACGAGTGTAAGCTCGGGCAATCCTAATAGCTGCGGTCGTAACATCCGATCCATTTTTCCCAAAACGCACCATTTCAGCACATGGTATTTTTGCAACAAGCAGTTCAGCCAATTCAGTTTCAAGCGGATGAGCAAAAGAAGATACCACCCCCAGTTTAGCTCCTTCATGAGCAGCATTAATGACATCTTCATCGGCATATCCCAAAATATTAGGACCTAACGACAGCATATAATCAATATACTCATTACCATCGACATCCCATATTTTTGCTCCATGGCCTCTGCTTAAAACACTAGGCCCGACTCCAGCGACATGTTGAGATGGTGCTTTAGAAAATGTCTGAGTTCCACCGGGAATAACCTTGCATGCCTTAGCAAATAGGGTTTCAGAATTTGAAAGCTTGAGGGGTTTTGCTCTCTTTAAAGAAATATCCAAAAATGATCACTCCATATAACTTAAATTTCTTATTCAGACTGAAGCTTGCGCCAGCCTATAACTAGTTAACACAATTAAACACTGATAGACCTGTTAACATATTGCCGAATTAACGATATGCTTAAAGCACCTCAACGAAAACAAACCATTCGTATTAGCTACTTATCCTATCCAAAAATCGCTCTACGCTAATAATCTAGGATAAACGCCATCGACATGTTGCAGCGCCTTAGAACATCTTTGTGTTCCCCGAGCAATTACAGAAGTCATTTTCGTATAAATTCTTAAAGAATTAGCTAGAACCAAAGGATTACCTTTAAATGATAAAAGTTCGACTTTAACTACCTCTTACCAAGTTACGAACAAAGCAAGTCAGTTAAACTGAGACTATTTATTGAACAAATTCAAAAAAACTTATAATTTTTCATGTTTACCAACAACACTTCTGGATCGCCAAATAAACTCTAAGATGAATCAACTCCATATATGGAAATCGCTCACAGTAACTCTATTTTTTTTAATAAATATTTGATTGAGTTCTTATGGCCAATAGAACGCAAGAAATTTGGTGGAATCCATTCATTATTTTTAATTCTTTTGAGCTCCCGCATTAAATCATCAACATCTTTCGTCCATGGATGGCCTAACTCGAGAAAACATGATCCTTCAGGATGACGCGCCAGCCAGTGGGATGTAAAGTTTTGATGTTGTATAATCGGAGTCTCTAGAGCTAAAGCATCAACGATAGTTGAAGAGTGATGTGATACTACTAATTTGGCTTCAGCTGCCAAAATACCAGGGTGAAGGAATGATAAAATGCATCTTTTATTATTAAGGTCATTTAATATGCTATCAAGATGCTTAAGGTTTTGCATTGGATGAGGCTTTAGAACGATTAAAGCGTCATCAAACTGTTCAGAGATACAATACACTACCTCTAAAATCCATACTTTAAGCTCTTCTTCCTCAAAACACTTACTAGTTGAGGGTAAAAATAGAACCGCCATCGACAACAACCCCGCAGCTGTTTTCTCAATATGCTTTTGAACATAATACTTAGAATTCTTGCGCAGATTACTCAACCATGGTTCATAAAGGCGTGGGTAGCCAATCTCAATACACTTGTTTTTACTTGATTTGTCCCATGAGGAAATATTCTTTTTATTAAAACAAATAAATATGTCGCCAAAATCACCTTGGACGTTAAGCTGTTTTCTATCGTCATTAATAAATAAGTTCATTAGGTTAAAATGACCTACTGTAAACCCTTTTTTTCGCTTTATAGCTCTATGCAACGCCCCAAGGAAAAAAGTACTGACTTGACCAGAATGCATCATAACGGGCTTTTGGGTAATAGTTATTCTATAAAGAATACCCAATACCTTTATGATAAACAGAATAAGATAAAAAAATTTAATTGCGAGATTTGAGCTAGTTTTAACCTTGTTTTTGGACAACAAAGATATTTTATCCACACACTCAGTTATTTGCCAAAATAAAAAATCATCCCGCTTTAGCTGACGAAACGCCAAGTCATCAAAGAATATAAGCTCAATATTAACACTCCCAGCTCGCTTCATCTCCATATAAATAGGCAGCAACATATCTATGCCCCCAAGTCTAGGGGGGGCAACTGAAAATACATACTTCATAAACTATTCGCCATCTACATTCTTCAAATAATAATATTTCGCCAAATCCAAATCTTCTTGGGTCTCAATATCAATAGACCTATTTTTTTCCATGTAATACGGTTTGGTCTTTTCAGGCATCCAAACCCCCTGTTCTCCGAACGCTTTCGCCCTGACCCAACATAAAGCACCATTATCACAGCACACGGTAGGCATCTTCTGGCTAGGCAACCAAAACATATCAGGAAACCGGGGGGTCAAAAAACCATCCTTTTTTGTTTGCTGAGCACAGAATACTGGTAAGTCATAACTAGCAACTGAAACGACGCCATCTGATTCATCAGTTAATAACTCGTAAGAACTCGTTATATCCTGCGATGTGCGAAGTGGTGCGGTAGCCCAAAGCAAACAAAAATTATCAAAGGTTATATTATATTTATTTCTAAATGTATCTAGAACATATGCGCATACCGACTGGAGACTTGCTGTATCGTTGGCAAGTTTCTGATCCCTAAGAAATCTAACAGGTAAGCTATATTGGTCACATATTTTCACCACTTCAAAGGATTCGGTCGACACATGGACTTCGTCAAATAATCCAGACTTTATGGCAGCCTCAACAGTATGGATGAACATTGGTCGACCAAAAAAATCAAGGATATTCTTATTTTTAAGTCTTTTAGATCCAGTACGAACAGGTATGATCGCAAGATTCCTCATCACCAACTTCCTTGGCTTGCACTAAACCACTTATGATAATAAATTTCCATTTTCTCATTATAAAACCCAGCTTTCTGGTAGAGTCTCTGAGCACCATAGTTTCTTCCCTGAGTAATAACTGAGACTGTGCTTAAACCTTTGTAGAACATTGAATACAACACATTCTGCATCAAAAGTGACCCAAATCCTTTGCCAGTCATACTAGGGTCTATGCCGAATAATCCAATTGAAGCCATTTGACCACCTGCATGAGATACAGAACAGCAGCCAATTGGGAGATTGTCTCGACACAAAACCCAAACGAAATCATTAAATAGACCCCGAACAGATTTTTCAATCCAATTTTGATAAAAACCATTAACATCATTAGAAGGGAAATTCGTATCAAAATAATATCGACTATGAGTGTAAAGGTCCGTGACAATTGTTTTCAACGCAGGAATATCAGAAATTTCTCCCTTGCGGAAAGACAATCTCTTTGGCAATGGTGTATTTTGACCTTCCAAGTCTGTCAACCGTTTATGTAAAGTAAGCCTAACATCTGCAAAATGGAAACTGCCTTTCTCAGCCAGCAGTATACTGGGCCGGTGGTGGGCGTCACATTTAAACTGTAAAAGACGCACCTGATTTTCTCTACAAAAAGAAAAAATCTCACCAAGATGCATTTCTTCTATCGTATTTGACTGAATTTGAGCAATGGGGAAACCAAAAAAAATACTATCCCATTCCAACAGCTTTACAATGTGCAACTAGAGACTCCTAATAATTATTGATCTATTCATTTAAAGTATTAATGGATGAAATTAGACAGTACAGTTATTACACGTTCAGTTCCTTTCGCATCTATTAACCTTGGTCCATTTTTTTTTAACAATTGACGCTTATCTTTTGACTGCATCATTTCAGCAAATATTCTTGTAAAACTTTTCTGATCAAGCCTCATTTCCTGGCTACCTAATCTGATAGCCTTCTTCGCCGTCAAAGCCTTTAACGTGTCAAGCTGATGCTGATATTGCGGAAGGCCAATAGATGGCACCCCTAAGGATACAGCTTCAAAAATAGTAAGTCCTCCTGAAAGCACTGCAAGATCAGCTTTTACCAGTCGGTCTAGAAAATCGGGAGGTCTTATCAAAAGGCTAATAGTGACGTCGTACCTTATCGAAATTTTCTTAACTTGAGCAGCCCAAGATTTGATGATTTTCTTACTTTCAGAACCAACCAAAAGCTCGATCACAGTCCCTTTAGCTAACCATATATCATCACGGTTGAAGTTGTTCAGGAAAAAACCCATTAAATTCCGACTATCGTGACCTCCAAACGAGGCGACAATCCGATTAACTTCCATAGGAACTTCAGTTTTTATATCTGCACTATTACTTTTTAAAACTAAGTAGTCATAACCTATATAACCAGCCTCATTTTCAGGGAAATCATGTAAAATCGCATTAATAAACGCATCAGCAACAAAGGCTCCATCACCTGTATCATCCATCGATATCACGTGACGCAGACTACTTTTTAAATCAGTCATCCAGATTAAATCAGTTGAAAGCCTATCAATAACGAGCAGATTTGGATCAATATCCTTTAGCACCTTGGACTCTTGTGGAGAATTCCACTCAAGTTGATCGTCATCAACGGCTTCTAATTGGTAACCTGACTCCTGTATCAAATCATAACCAATACGAAAAGGGCCATCAGTCCTCGATACAAACACTATTTCAGTCTTCTTCAAAATTTTTTTTGATACAAAATAATCGGCTATAGTGACGTCTCTCACGATATGCCCTGTCCCTATTTCGGGCAACAGTGCGCCATCACTTCGAAAAACCAGCTTTTTTGTATTATTTTTATTTTTAGTTAACATCTTAAGAAATCATTTAATTTTTATAAGTACTATCAAAATAGCTAGAATTTTACGAGCCTATCTACCTCGCTTAAAACTAATTAATAAATATAGCTAAGTACTTATATTTAACCATGTAATTGGTTCGAATGGCTCAATATCAATCTTTGCATAGAAAAACTCATTTATAATATCGAAATACATTGGCTCTAAGCCACCCTCGTATTCTCCTGGTCTTAGACACTTAATATTTTCTACACTTAACTTTTCACCTTTTGCTATTGCTTTGATCGTAAAGACTGATTTGTAAGCAAATGCTCTTACATATTCTTCACACTCAAGCGTTGTTTTAATACCCGAACCTAATATTAAAGGGTCTATGTTAATTTCTTTTGCTTCTAAAAACTGGAACCGGGTAACATGAACCAGTTTCATCATATCTTTTAATTCACTTGGTTCCGATGAGAAGCCTTGATCCACTCCGGCCATTTCTCTATCGAGTGTTATATGAATTTCATATAGATCCATACCCAATGCAGCCGCAGCATGAGGGATTGTCTTAAAATCAATTTCCCCAGAGTCATGCTTAAACCCATTGTTAGAGAATCCGACAGGGACTTCAAATGCTGACTTTAGTGTTTTTATAACCTGCAAATTTGCTTCTTCTATTCGGGCGGGATATTTTATAACGCAATGCATCAGAGCAACATTTTTATGATATTTATATATCTCAGCTAGAGCTCTATCAACTTCCTCTAATCTTGCTCCTCCACACGACATAATTATCGGTTTTTGCGTTTCCGCTACCTTTCTTATCCAAGGTAAGTTACTAACTTCATACGATGCAATTTTTACAAGATCACAATCTAAATCTAGCAATGTTTTTAATGCATTACTCCCCATAGGAGCTGAAAAAAAGTAAAGTCCTTTAGCCTCAGCATATTCTTTAAGTTCTGACAAAAACTCAAACTCGATTTCAAGGTTTTTATGGAGATCATATATCTCGATGTCTTTCCCTAATAAATGATATTTCCCAGCTTTTTCCCCTTTAATATAAACATCATCAGTCTCAAAGTTTTGAAATTTTACGGAGGTACAGCCAGCATCATATGCTGAATCAATAAGTTTCTTCCCTAAATCAATGTCACCATTATGATTTAATCCAATTTCCGCAATCGTAAATAAGGGGTGATCTCCTCCTATAGACACTGGTTTTAAATTTTTTGACTTGGGGGTGATTGTTAACACTCTGACATTCATGAGACACTTTTCCTTATCAATTAACAACAATACATTCAGTTGAAAATGTTAATGTATTGTCATATCTAGTAAGCTTACCAAGCAGTCATTCCGCCATCAATGACCAACGTGTGTCCATTAATATACGACGCTTCTTTTGATAGCAAAAACAATATCGGGCCTATAATTTCCTTTATTTCAGCAAGTCTTCCCATTGGACAGCGCTCACTGTAGAGCCTCTGAAAATCCTCTCCTTGTGGGTCGCAAGGATTTCTGACCCCGCCGGGAGCTACAGCATTTACTCTCATATTAGCCCCATCAGCCAAAGAATTTACTGAGAAGTATTTTGTCATTTGAATAACACCCGCCTTTGTGGCGCCATAAACCTCAGGACTCCGTCTGGCGCAATCAGTGTAAATTCTTGGATCTGGACTAATCAACCCGTAGTGCGAAGCTACATTTACTATTGCACCTTTAGTTTTGGTATCAATGCAATACTGCATGAACAATTGCATGCAATTAAATGTCCCTTTTAAATTCACGCCCATAACCCAGTCAAAATCTTCATCTGTCCTTTCAGTCCATGGTGCAAAAACGCTCACACCCGCGTTATTTATTTGGGAGGTTATTTTTCCAAACCTGTCTACCCCTTCCTCAAAAGCTTTAATTACGTCAGATTTGAGACTTATATTGCCCTCTACCATATGAATACAATTTAAATCCCATTTTTTTAAATCAATTACTTTTTCAATCTCTACGATTGAGATATCAATACCAAGAACCTTACCACCTCTAGCCAGCACTGTGCTTACAAGCATTTGGCCTATTTGCCCAGAAACCCCACTAATCATTATCACTTGGCCAGTTAAATCAAAAGAATGCTCTTTGGCTTCTTGTTGCACTATATCGCTCTTTTCACTCATTAATCACCCTTAAGATTTGAATTTATGCACAGCTTGAAGGACATGATCCAACTGGATATCAGACATAGCGGAGAAAAGTGGTAATCGCACGATACACTCACTTACACGAGTAGTGACAGGACAGTAGTCCAATGAAGCGCCCTCTGACTTTATTACAAAGTCAGAGGAGTGCAATGGCTGATAATGACTTGTAGCAACAATGTCGTGGATTGCTAAAAAATCAATAAATTTATTCCTTAGTATGTTGTGTGGGAACAATAAATAAAATAAGTGGTATGTTTGTTTACAATAATTGGGGACGGAAGGCAATGAGGCCCCAAGCCCTTTAGCCCAACTATTTAGTTCTTTATTATATACTTCCCATACGTTTCTTCGCGCATTCTGAATCTGTTCTGCGTATGTCAATTGACTATAAAGCAGCCCTGCTAATATATCGGACATGACATAGCTAGAGCCTTTATCTACCCATGTGTACTTATCCACCTGGCCCCTGATGAATCGGGATCTATTAGTACCTTTTTCTCGGAGAACCTCAGCCCTAGAATATAAACTCGGATCATTTAGGATTAAAGCTCCACCTTCACCACAGCTGATATTTTTAGAACCATGAAAGCTCTGCGTTGCAATACTTCCAATTGAACCCAAACTTTGGCCTTTATACTGGCCATATAAGCCATGGGCATTATCTTCCACAATTGTCAGGTTATTTTTTTTTGCTATGGCCATTAACCGGTCCATTTCACACGCAACACCACCATAGTGTACTGCTACGATTACGCGAGTTCTGCTTGTTATTAGCCCTTCAACAATCGTTTCATCAATATTAAGGGTATCTTCTTTTACATCTGCAAATATGATCCTTGCTCCTCGCATGTGAAATGCTAACGCTGAGGACACAAAAGTAAAAGACGGGACAATAACTTCATCCCCCGGACAAATATCTAGCAAAATAGCTGCCATTTCTAGAGCATGTGTACAAGAGGTTGTGAGCAGCACTTTTCCACTATCGCTTATCTGTTCTTGCAGCAACGACTGTGCTTTTTTCGTAAAAGGACCGTCACCTGATACCTGCCCACTTGAGATAGAAGTGCTAACGTATTTAAGATCGTCAGGGGTTCTTGCTGCAAAACTAAATGGCACTTTAGGCATGATTCTTACCTTCTAGAATCCGGAGCAAATAGGCGCCTAGATCTGTTTTCCGTAATTTCTCAGCAAGATACTGCAGTTGTTGGTCATTAATCCAATTATTGCGCCATGCTATTTCTTCTACACACGCAATTTTTAAACCCTGCCTTTTCTCAATTGTGTATACAAACTGCCCTGCTTCTAACATCGATTGAAAGGTTCCTGTGTCTAACCAGGCCATACCTCTACCCATCAACTCTACGTTAAGGGCGCCTTGATCAAGATACCATTGATTAATACTAGTAATTTCAAGCTCCATTCTTTCTGAAGGAACAACAGTCTTTGCTACTTCGCTCACCCTATTGTCATAGAAATATAGACCAGTTACTGCGAACTGTGATTTTGGATTCGCTGGCTTTTCTTCAATAGAAATAACCTGCTTACCTTTAAATTCAACAACACCATAACGTTCAGGGTCGCTAACTGGATAGGCAAACACAGTCGCCCCAGTTTTTGCACTCGAACAAGCCTTTGCAAGCATAGCTTGAAGCTCATTACCAAAAAATAGATTATCCCCCAGTACCAAAGCACACGAATCTCCATTTATAAAATGCTCACCTATAATGAAGGCCTGAGCTAATCCCTCAGGTTTGGATTGTTCTGCGAACTGAAAGTGCACCCCCCATTGGCTGCCATCGCCAAGTAGCTGCCTAAACCGAGGAGTATCTTCAGGAGTAGATATAATTAAAATATCTCTTATTCCTGCTAGCATAAGGGTGCTAAGAGGATAAAAAATCATAGGTTTATCATAAATTGGCAACAGTTGCTTAGAGACAACTTGAGTTACCGGATGAAGCCGCGTTCCAGACCCACCAGCAAGGATGATACCTTTCATATTCCTTGTCCTATAGAAAACCGACTTTTGCAGTAGGATCCTTCAATCACTCGCTGGGTCCAGCATTCATTTTCTAAGTACCATTTTACAGTTTTATGAAGACCTGACTCAAAAGTTTCTGTTGGGGACCATCCCAAATCGTGATCAATTTTACTAGCGTCAATTGCATAACGAATGTCGTGGCCCGGTCGATCTTCTACAAATGAAATAAGCTCTTTAAAGTGTATGATGCCAGCAGGATGCTGCTGCACCAACTCATCTAAAATACTGCATAGGGTTTCGACTACTTTCAAATTAGTATGCTGATTATGGCCACCAATATTGTATGTTTCCCCAACTTTTGCCTTAGCTGCGACTTTGAGCAGCGCACGAGCATGATCTTCCACATAAAGCCAATCACGAACTTGCTCCCCATTACCGTATATTGGAATTTTCTTACCTTGCAAGGCGCTTGAAATAACTAGGGGGATTAGTTTCTCAGGAAACTGATAAGGTCCATAATTATTTGAGCAATTAGTTATTACAATTGGCAACCCATATGTTCGATACCAAGCTCTTACTAAATGATCAGAAGCCGCTTTTGAAGCTGAATAAGGAGAGCTGGGGGAATAAGAACTTGTTTCAGTAAACAAACCATCACCCTCAACTAAATCCCCATAAACTTCATCCGTAGAAATATGATGAAAACGAAATTTATCTCGCTTATTACCTTTTAAACCCTTCCAATATGTCCTGGCCTCCTCGAGAAGAGAAAATGTGCCAACAATATTAGTTTGAATAAACTCGCTAGGACCGTCAATTGATCTATCGACATGTGATTCAGCAGCTAAGTGCATAATCACATCAGGTTGGTGTTTCTGGAATACAGATCTAATAGCTTTACCATCACAGATATCTATCTCCACAAATGAATATCTCTCATTCTCATCGATGGAATGTAAAGATTCTAGGTTTCCAGCGTAGGTAAGCTTATCAATATTTACAATACTGTAATCAGTATGATTAATAACTTGGCGGATAACTGCAGAGCCAATGAATCCTGCACCACCTGTAACTAAAATCTTCATTGAGTAAATTCACTATTTAAATTCTATTATTTCTGATGGATATTTTTTTACTTACAACCTTCCATCTGTCTGATCTGACGGCAAAAGGTATTTAATGTCAAAAATCACATGGGTCTCTTTTCCATAAGATTTCAATTCTTTTAGAGTTAATTCTTTGAATTGATCGTGACTAACAGCAAGTACAGTGACATCATATTTTCCTATATTTGGAGTGCTTATTAGCTTGATTCCATATTCTTGTTCTGCTTTGGCTTTGTCCACCCAAGGATCATACACATCAGTATTACAGTTGTACTCTTCAAACTCATTAACCAAATCTACAACTCTTGAATTACGTAGATCTGGGCAATTTTCTTTAAATGATAGCCCCATAATGAGAATATTCGCATCGACAATATGAATTCTTTTCTTAATCATCAATTTGAAAACTTGATCAACAACATAAGAGCCCATGCTGTCATTTAAGCGTCGCCCAGCTAGGATTATTTCTGGATGATATCCAACTTCAATAGCTTTGTGCGTTAAATAATAAGGATCAATACCGATGCAATGCCCACCTACCAAACCGGGACGAAAAGGTAAAAAATTCCATTTAGTTCCTGCCGCTTCCAATACCGCTTCGGTATCAATATCCAACTTCTTGAATATCATCGCTAATTCATTAATCAATGCGATATTGATATCGCGCTGGGTATTTTCTATCACTTTAGCAGCTTCAGCAATTTTAATGCTTGCAGCTTTATGAGTACCTGCAGTAATGATTGCCTGATAAAGTTCATCTACTTTATCCGCAATCTTTGCTGTTGACCCTGATGTTACTTTCTTTATTGTGGTTACACTATGCTCTTTGTCTCCGGGATTTATTCTCTCTGGCGAATACCCACAAAAGAAATCTTGATTAAATACCAACCCTGATTCCTGCTCAAGAATAGGCACACAAACCTCTTCTGTGGCTCCTGGATATACAGTAGACTCATAAACAACAATATCTTCATTTTGTATTATACTTCCAACGATTCGACTTGCCCTAATGAGTGGAGTTAGATCAGGATTTTTGTGCTTATCAATAGGAGTAGGTACTGTCACAATAAAGACATTGCAATCAGTAATATCGCTTACGTTAGCTGAGAAATGGAGGTGCTTAGATTGTTTTATCTGGTCACCACTGACCTCCATCGTAGCATCGTGAGCGCACAATAATTCTTCAATTCTAGATTTGTTAATATCAAAGCCAGTTGTTTCAAATATCTTTCCAAACTCAACGGCTAATGGAAGGCCAACATAGCCTAATCCAATTACAGCAATTTTGGTATTTTCTTTGTTATTCATAGGACGTTATATTCTCTGTACCATTGCACAAAATTTTCAACTCCTTGTTTGATGCTCATCGATGGCCTGTAATTAAACTCCCGCACTAGATCATCAACATTAGCGTAGGTGTCTGGGACATCTCCAGGCTGAAGTGGCAATAGCGTTTTATCTGCCTTGATACCGAGGGAATCTTCTACAGCTGCAATATAATCTAACAATTCAACTGGTGAATTATTACCAATATTATAAACCCGCCATGGGGATTTGGAGGTACCAGGATCTGGGTTATTGCCATTCCACTCCGGGTTTGATTTCGCTGGCTTGTCAAGGACTCTAACCACCCCTTCGACGATATCATCGATATAGGTGAAATCTCTTCTATGGTTACCATAATTATAAACTGAAATTTTGTCACCCTCTAAAATCGCTTTAGTAAACATGAATAAGGCCATATCAGGCCGACCCCAGGGCCCATATACTGTAAAAAAACGTAATCCTGTAGTGGGTAGGGAGTATAAATGACTATATGTATGAGCCATAAGCTCATTAGCTTTTTTACTCGCTGCATAAAGACTCAGTGGGTGGTCTACGTTGTCGTGTATAGAAAACGGCATATTAGTATTAGCTCCATAAACAGAACTGCTTGATGCATAGACGAGGTGCTTCACATTGCTATGGCGACATCCTTCCAGTATGTGCGTAAACCCAACTATATTGGTATTGATATAAGCTAGTGGATTTTCTAATGAATAGCGAACTCCCGCCTGAGCAGCCAAGTTGACTACACCATCAAAACTGTGCTCTCGAAACAGTTTCTCAACAGCTTGTCCATCTTCTATATCCATGCGAACGTGAGTGTAACTGTCGTGATTAATTTGCCGAAGCAGTCTCGCCTCTTTAAGAGCTGGATCATAGTAATCATTATGATTGTCAATGCCCACTACCTCATCACCCCGGTCGAGCAATCGGATTGAAAGGGCAGAACCAATAAACCCAGCTGCACCTGTTACTAATATCTTCATACAATTCTCTCAGTCACTGTTAAAAAGATCTCTTGTGTAAACTTTATCTTCGACATCTTTGAGATCGTTCGACATACGGTTAGTGAGGATAATACTAGCCATCCTCTTAAACTCACCTAAATCCTTAATAACGCTTGAATTAAAGAATTTACATTCTTTAATCAAAGGTTCATAAATCACCACACTTATACCTTTGGCTTTTACTCTCTTCATAATACCCTGTATCGAAGATGACCTGAAATTGTCTGACTCACTTTTCATGATAAGGCGATAGATGCCAACTACTTTGGGGTTTTTACTTATAACTGAGTCTGCAATAAAATCTTTTCGAGTTGAATTGGCTTCTACAATCGCATTGATCAGGCTATTTGGCACGTCTTTATAATTAGCCTTTAATTGTTTTGTATCCTTGGGCAAGCAATAACCACCGTAACCAAATGATGGATTATTGTAATGAGATCCGATTCTGGGGTCGAGACCCACACCTTCTATAATTTGTTTCGAGTCCAAATTGTGTGCTTCGGCATAAGAATCAAGTTCATTAAAATAGGACACTCTCATAGCCAAATATGTATTACTGAATAACTTTACTGCCTCTGCTTCAGTCGAACCCGTGAATAGAACCTTGATGTCCTTTTTTAACGCACCCTCTTCGAGCAGCCCTGCAAATTTTTTGGCTCTATCAGATATTTCACCAACAATAATCCGAGATGGGTATAGATTATCTTGCAGCGCCACACCCTCTCTTAAAAACTCTGGAGAGAAAATAACCCTATCTGTTTTAAATTTTTTCTGAATCGATTTTGTATGGCCAACAGGAATTGTAGATTTAATGACTACAAGCGCATCAGCATTTGACTTTAAGGCATCTTCAACTACAGCGTCAACAGAACTAGTATCGAAGCAGTTAGTGGAGGCATCATAGTTGGTCGGGGTAGCTACAATAATAAAATTGGCACCTTCATAGGCGTCTTTTTTGTCTAGTGTAGCCCTCAAGGACAATGACTTTGTAGTTAAGAATAATTCAATTTCTGTATCAACCACTGTTGATTTATTATTGTTTACATCATCCACTCTTGCCGCATCGATATCCAGCAGAGTCACGTAATTTTTTTGAGCCAATAGCGCTGATAGTGACATGCCCACATAACCGGATCCCACTACTGTTATTTTTGTTTTTCTAGCCAAGATGATTAATCTCTTGTATTGTTAGCATTATTATAGGTGATAAAACCAATTGTCTACTCCTACCAGTCACTCTTTTGAATGAGAGCTTTTGAATGAGAGCCTTCATATAAGGCTTTGGGACTAATAACGAAGCCATTACTTAAATTCTAAATTGCTGTTTGATTTGCTCATACTCAACCGCATCTATTCTTGGGCCAAATTGACTCACTACTCTGGCTGAGGCTGCGTTAGCAAACTTAGCGGCCCACGCATAATTGTGGCCCGCATTGATGGCATATAGAAACGCACCTGCGAACATGTCGCCTGCGCCATTGGTATCCACTGCGTTAGCCGACACGCCCGCAGTTTGCACTAGGTCTGTGCCGTCGAAGGATAGTGAACCCTCAGCACCACGAGTAATGACAAAGGTTTTAGCGTATTTTTTTAGCTGCTCGGCAGCAGCTTCGGTGCTTTGGGTATTGGTAAAGCTTCTTGCTTCGTGTGAGTTGCAAAACAGTAAATCAATACCATTGCCAATGACCTTGAGCAAGTTGTCGCCAAACACTTGAACCACAAATGGATCTGACAGGCTAAGGGAGGTTTTTACCTGGCTGGCTTTGGCAAGCTCCATGGCTTGGACCGCTACATTCGTTCTAGACTCATCGGTGACTAAATACCCTTCTAGGTATAACCACTCTGAACTGATTAGGCTGGTTTCATCGATTTCATTAGAGGTTAATTCTAGGCTAGCGCCTAAAAAGGTGTTCATAGTGCGTTCTGCATCATCGGTCACCATGACTAGGCACTTGCCAGTAATACTGGCACTGGCACTGGCACTAGCACTAGCATTGGCTCTGGCATTAGCAGCTACGTAATGAAAATCAACACCTGTGGCCTGCAGGTCTTCGATAAAGAATCGGCCATCGTCGTCTTCTGCCACTTTAGCCGAGTAAAATCCGGTTGAGCCAAAGCAGCTTGCCGCCACAATGGTGTTGCATGCTGAACCGCCACAACTGCGCTTGACGTGATGTGAGTCTAACGCCGCTAACAATTCAAACTGCCGCTCTTCATCCACTAGGGTCATGATGCCTTTGTCAATTTTATGGGTGCTTAAAAATTCGTTAGTCACCACTACTTCGGTATCGACTAGAGCGGCGCCTACACCATAGATTTGGTATTTTTTCATGTCATAACTCTAAGGTTAGGTAGCTAGTGGTTGCGAATGATCGTGATTAAGTCGCAATCGCAAGATTACGTTTATTGGACGTCGCGCTTAAGCTGTTCTATTTCTTGGGTAATTATTTCGTGCTCAGCAATTTTATGCTTTAAAAAGCTTGCTGTTAATTTGGTTTTTTCGTCAATGCCTGCAGGCGTTAATAAATAAAGGTAACTCATTTTATTGGCGCTGCGCTTAAAATTACCCGCCTTTACCCAACCCTTGGTGATTAATGCATGTATACAGTAGTTGATTTTTCCAACGCTCACACCTAACTTTTGGGCCAATTGCCGCTGTGATATTTGCGGGTTAGACTCGATGTGTTTAAGTATTTTAAGATGGGTTTCTTTGGGCATTATCTAGCTTAGTGTTGGGTGAGTAACGAATAAGAAGCACTTATGAAGCAATAAACAAACAGACTCGAACAAAAATAAGCAAGAAACAGCGAAGCTACCGCCCTACCCGGTTACTTATGGCATTTGCAAGAACTGCGCTCAACTGTTGAACGCCTATGAAATATTAACACAAAATTCGCAGTAGAATCACTTCCAAAGCTAACTAGGCGGTTTTTTGTCTTTTTTGTATGTGGGTATTGGCCAAGGATGTAGGGGTTTGCTGGTGTAATAGGTTAATGAGCACTATGGCTCTTTGTTGGCCATCCGTATGGCTGTATAAAGCCTGCAAGCCTTTAAAGGGGCCTTCTATGATGTTGATTTGCTCGCCTGCTTGGGGTAAATCCTCAGACGCAGCAAAGATTGAGCCTGCGCTTTCACGCAACTTAAGTTGCTCTATAAGGGCTTCTGGTATGTTGATAGGTTCGGCACCAAAGCCCACAATTTTACTCACACCTCGGCTGGAGCGAATACTGGTG
>Ga0209534_10000208_pt1 | contig 70778 bp, 66 predicted proteins | sample COG_07_FD_184751 | JGI IMG/M metagenome (GOLD analysis project Ga0209534, IMG submission 184751) | Pelagic Microbial community sample from North Sea - COGITO 998_met_07 (SPAdes) (version 2) | ecosystem: Environmental > Aquatic > Marine > Neritic zone/Coastal water | place: Helgoland, sampling...
AATTTTTTATCCCCTTCAACTCTTACAGAAAACATCAACTTTACTGTAACTTATGCGGATACTATTACGCTACAATTGTATAAAAAGCCTACAATTGTATATGATATTATCCCTAGCGGTACGAATACCTCAATTGATCTTAATGGTATAAATATATCGGTTTTCCCACATACTGAAATCGTATATAATGATATCTTAAATACACTAAATCCAATTATTGACCCTACTTATGGCTTTGGGTCTTGGTCAACGAATTATAACACAATGTTGAATGGAAATTCCTCTATAAATAATTCATTTTATGGAATTTCTGATGATACTATTGTTTTAAATCTTTCAACAATATCTGCCTTTATCTCAGGAAATGATACTATTTGTGATAACGCAAAAGAGAAAGGAGTTATAAATGTTTCTTTTATTGGGGTTTCTCCCTATACTTTTGTTTATTCAGAAAATGGTATTGCACAACCATCAATCACTACGAGTTTAAACCCTTATACTTTTTACACAACAGTAGAAGGGCTGTACACACTAAACAGTTTTTCAGATGCTAATGATATTGGGCAAATCAATGGAGAGGGAATTGTAACTGTTTTAGAATCACCAATAGCTGATTTCAATGCTTACCCAGATACACTTTCAATTTTGAATACTACTGTTAGCTTGACAGATAAATCCACTACAGATGGAAATTTGATTTCTTGGAAGTGGGATTTTGGAGATAATACAGCACTAGATAATAATCAGAATCCTTACCATACTTATTCAACTACAACAGGTCTCTATGATGTAAGTTTAATAGTTGCTGATGATATTGGTTGTTCCGATACTATTTCTAAAATAATTACAATTACTGACGATTATTGGATATGGGTTCCTAATTCATTTACTCCTGATTTAGATGGGAAAAATGATAAATTTTGTATTGCCTATAACGGAATTAGAGAGGCAACTTTTACTTTCAATGTTTTTGATCGATTCTCAAATCTTGTTTACTCTACATCTAATATTCAAGATTTAGATTGTGAAAATGGATGGGATGGTAAGCATCAATCAACAGGAAATGAATTGCCAATGGGTGTATATATTTACAAAATGTACTACCAAGATTATGAAGGATGGAAACATCAAGAAATTAAAGAATTAATTTTAATTAGGTAAAAGCTCTTTTACTATTGCTTATATAAATTGCAAAAACTATATTTGCAGGCATTATATTTAGCATACCATATGAGTAAATTCAAGCAATACAAACAATTAAATTTATCTAACATTCATGAAGAGGTGTTAGCAAATTGGAGAGCATCTGATGTTTTTGATAAGAGTATTGAAAGGAGAAAAAAGAATCCAACTTTTACATTTTATGAAGGACCTCCATCAGCAAATGGAATGCCAGGAATTCATCATGTAATTGCTCGTACAATTAAGGATTTATTTTGTAGATATAAAACTCTACAAGGATTTCAAGTTAATAGGAAAGCAGGATGGGATACTCATGGTCTACCAGTAGAACTTGGGGTAGAAAAAGAATTAGGAATTACTAAAGAAGATATTGGATCAACTATCTCAATTGAAGATTACAATAAGGCCTGCCGTACTAATGTGATGAAGTATAAGCAAAGTTGGGAAGACATCACTGAAAAAATGGGATATTGGGTAGATATGCAAAATCCGTATGTAACTTATGACAATAAATATATTGAAAGCGTATGGTGGTTATTAGGTAAAATGCACTCAAAAGGTTTGCTTTATAAAGGACATACAATTCAACCATTTTCACCAAAAGCAGGAACTGGTTTAAGTACACATGAACTCAATCAGCCAGGCTGCTATCGTGATGTAAAAGACACTTCAGTAGTTGCTCAGTTTAAGGTTGTAAATAATTCTGATTCTAAATTTTTATTTGACCAAACTAATAATGATGTTTATTTTCTAGCTTGGACTACTACCCCATGGACTTTACCTTCTAATACGGCCTTAGCAGTAGGCAAAAAGATTAATTATTTATTAGTAGAAACGCTAAATCAATACACAGGAAAAGTTATTTCTGTAGTAGTTGCTAAAGATTTGGCGATTAAGTATTTTAGTGCAGAAAATGCTGAACTTAAATTTGAAGATTATGAAATTGGAAAAAAAAATCTACCATTCAAAATTATCACAGAATTTAAAGGTATTGATTTAGAAAGCTTAAGATACGAACAGATTTTAGCTTATGCTCAACCTGAAGATGGAGATGCATTTAAGGTTATATTAGGAGATTTTGTTACAACAGAAGATGGTACAGGAATTGTTCATTTAGCGCCAAGTTTTGGTGCGGATGATAATCGTGTTTGTAACCAAAATGGAATTGGAAGTTTAACGCTAGTAAATAAGCAAGGAAAGTTTGTAGATGAGGTAACTGATTTTGCGGGAATGTATGTAAAAGAAGAATTTTACACTGACTCTGATAAAAAGCCAAAACTTTCAGTTGACGTACAAATTGTTATCAAATTGAAGGGGGAAAACCTCTGTTTCAAATCAGAAAAATACGAACACTCATACCCTCATTGTTGGAGAACTGACAAGCCAATTTTGTACTACCCTATTGATAGTTGGTTTGTAAAAACTACTGACTATAAAGTGAGAATGATGGAGCTTAATAACACTGTCAACTGGAAACCAAAATCAACTGGAGAAGGAAGGTTTGGTAAATGGCTTGAAAACTTAGTTGATTGGAATTTATCTCGTTCAAGATTTTGGGGGATTCCTATTCCTATCTGGAGAACAGAAGATGGAGAAACTGAAATTTGTATCAGCTCAGTAGAACAATTAAAATCTGAAATTGAAAAATCAATTTCTGCTGGAATTATGAAATTTAATCCTTTGACTAATTTTGTTGTTGGAGATATGTCAGATAAAAATTACAATTCTTTTGATTTGCACAGACCTTATGTTGATGATATTATTTTAGTGTCAAAAGATGGAAGTCCAATGAAAAGGGAATTAGATTTAATTGATGTTTGGTTTGATTCTGGGTCAATGCCTTACGCTCAATTGCATTATCCATTTGAAAACAAGGACATCTTTGAAAAAAATTATCCTGCTGATTTTATTGCTGAGGGGGTTGATCAAACAAGAGGTTGGTTCTTTACTTTGCATGCGATTTCTACTATGCTTTTTGATTCTGTTGCGTATAAAAATGTAATCTCAAATGGATTAGTTCTAGATAAAAACGGAAATAAAATGTCAAAAAGATTGGGGAATGCAGTAGATCCTTTTATAACAATTGCCAAATACGGAGCTGATGCTACAAGGTGGTATATGATATCTAACGCACAGCCTTGGGATAATTTAAAGTTTGATGAAGGTGGAATTGTTGAGGTGCAAAGAAAGTTTTTTGGTACACTTTATAACACTTATTCTTTCTTTGTGCTTTACGCTAACATTGATGGCTTTAACTACTCAGAAGATGATGTCCTTATAAGTGAAAGAACAGAGTTGGACAGATGGATATTATCTGAGTTAAATACTTTAATAAAAGAAGTTGAAGCAAATTATGAAAGCTATGAGCCAACAAGAGTTGCTCGTTTAATTCAAGATTTTGTAATGAATAAATTGAGCAACTGGCATGTTCGTTTAAGCAGAAGACGCTTTTGGAAAGGAGAGTATAATACTGAAAAAGTTGCTGCTTATCAGACTTTATTTGAATGTTTAGAAAAAGTAGCGTTACTCTCTTCACCAATCGCGCCATTTTTTATGGACAGATTGTTCCAAGATTTAAATATTGTAAGCAGAAAACACTCTGCATTTTCAATTCATTTATCAGATTTTCCAAAATCAGATGCAAGTGTAATTAACAAAGATTTAGAGCGAAAAATGCAATTGGCACAAAATGTAACTTCACTTGTCTTATCCTTAAGAAAAAAGGAAAGATTAAGAGTTCGTCAACCTCTCCAAAAAATAATGATACCTATTTTAAATGCAAAAATGCAAAAAGATATTGATGAGGTTTCTACTGTTATTTTAAGTGAAATAAATGTAAAAGAAATTGAATTTTTAGGTAAAGATTCTGATGTTTTGACTAAACAAATTAAACCCAACTTTAAAACACTAGGGCCTAAATTTGGAAAAGATATGAAATTAATTTCTAGTATTGTAAATCGATTTTCAGTAGATGATATTAAGAAAATTGAGAGGGATGGAAACTATATAATGAATGAAAGAATTACTATTGATATTTCTGATGTTGAAATTACATCCAAAGACATTCCTGGCTGTATAGTTGCAACAAATAACGGCTTAACAGTTGCATTGGATATTACACTTTCTGATGGATTGAGAGAGGAGGGTTTGGCAAGAGAATTTATAAATCGTATACAAAACTTAAGAAAGGATAGTGGTTTTAAAGTTACAGACAAGGTAAAAATACAGGTTGAAAAAAATGATAGTTTAACAGCTGCTATTAAGAATAATTTCACTTATATTTGTGATGAAACTTTAGCTGTGCAATTAGATTTTGAAGTGCATACAATATTAAATGGCTCTGAAATTGAATTAATTGACAACATTTCAACTAAAGTTCTTATAATTAAAAATTAACATTATGGTAGAAAAAACAACATACTCAGCAGATGAATTAGAAGAATTCCAAAAAATAATACTTGCAAAAATTGAAAGTGCAGAAGATGACTTAAAAGTATTAAGAGCTGCAACAGCAAATGATTCGGATAATGGAACGGAAGATACCTCTCCAACATTTAAACAGTTTGAAGAAGGCTCAACTACTTTATCCAAAGAAGAAAATATTAAATTAGCTGAAAGACAAGCAAAGTTTATTTTACATCTTAATAACGCTTTGTTAAGAATCAAAAATAAGACTTATGGCATATGCCGTATTACAGGTAAATTAATTGCTAAAGAAAGGTTGAACTTGGTTCCTCATGCCACATTAAGTATTGAGGCAAAAAAAGCTCAATAAATACTTGCTTTGAAAAAAATATTTTTCACCACATTTCTTTTAGTATTATTTGATCAAATTCTTAAATTTTATATAAAAACATCTATGTTTTTAGGTCAAGAATTTCAAATTTTTGATTGGTTTATAATACACTTTACTGAAAATAACGGGATGGCCTTTGGAATGGAGTTTGGGGGATATACTGGAAAAACAATATTAACATTATTTCGAATAATAGTAGTTGGATTTGGAATTAAATATGTGAATGATATTGTAAGAGAAAATCAAATTTCTAGAGGTTCATTAATTGCTTTAGGCCTAATTATTGGTGGCGCAATAGGCAATATAATAGATAGTTGTTTCTATGGGCTGATCTTTAATGAAAGCTTTAACAATGTGGCTGCTTTTTTACCTGAAACTGGAGGATACGCTCCTCTGCTTCATGGGAAGGTTGTAGATATGTTTTATTTTCCTCTGATAAATTCCCACTTCCCTGATTGGATGCCATTATGGGGTGGTGATCATTTTATCTTTTTCCGACCCGTTTTTAATATTGCTGATGCTGGAATTTCAGTTGGGATTTTTATGATTCTACTTTTTTACAGAAAAGAGTTTAGTTAAGCCTTCCTCTTTGCATATCACCATAAATTGTACCTTTAATCTCTTTAGTGTTCGAAATTTTCTTAATATATTTTTGATTAAAATTTCTTAAAAACCCTAAAATCATAAATTGTAATTTACTACTTAAAGAAACCTTAACCTCACCCCAACTTTCAAGGAATGGGTAATTATATTTGGATAAAAATGGACCAAATACTTTAATTGCCCTGTCTTTAATCTCATTAGAATAATATAACGAAAGGTCTTTCTTTTTTCCCGTTGTTTTGTTTGCTACAGGTAAGGGTTTTGGGTTTGAAACTCCGGATTTTTTAAGTGCTAAGACATAGTCTTCTGCAATGTTTTCATATCTTATTACAAAGTCACAATTATCAAGAGTCAATGAAGAAAAATTATCAAATGGCTTTGTAAAAAAATTTAAAAAGTATGTTTGAAAGCTAGCTTTATTATCATGAATAAAATAAAATTTTTCTCTATGTTTCTTAGTGATATGCCCTCCATTTTCTGAAAACAAATCAGGATTGGTGAAATTACCTTTTGAATTTGCCTTCATCTTTTCATAAACAGTCACAACTATTTCCATTGGATTTCTAAGAACAGCAAAAACAAAATAATCTTTCTCATTTTGAGTAGCTACTTTTTCAAACTCATGATAAAGCGAGTGTTTTCTTAAATATGGCGCTCCTTCATATTGCAAGTACAATTCTTTTGAAATTGCTGATGATGCAGAGAATGGTAAACCTATAAAAACAAACTTGTATTTATGGCTAATAATCATTTATATGAGCTTTTTTTTAATTAAATACTCGGCAATTTGCACTGTATTTGTAGCAGCACCTTTTCTTAAATTATCAGCCACAATCCACATATTTAAGGTGTTTTTTTGAGTAAAATCTCTTCTAATTCTCCCAACAAATACTTCATCTTTTTTGTAAGAATTTATTGGCATTGGATATTCATTTTTTTGTGGATTATCTATCACAACTACGCCGACCATTTGATTTAAAGCAAATCTAACTTCATCTAAATCAAAATCATTTTCAAAAGTTATGTTTACACTTTCAGAATGCCCTCCAACTACTGGAATACGAACAGCAGTTGCAACAACATCAATATATTCATCTAAAATTTTCTTGGTTTCATTTGTGATTTTCATTTCCTCCTTAGTATACCCATTATCTTCAAAAACATCACAATGTGGCAAAGCATTTTTGTAAATTTGATGTGGATAAACCATGTCTCCAATCACTCCTTTCTCCTCATTTTCTAATTGCTCAACTGCTTTTTTTCCTGTTCCGCTAATTGATTGATAAGTAGAAACAACTACTCTTTTAATAACAAATTTTTGATGAAGTGGCGCAAGAGCCATTACCAGTTGTATAGTAGAGCAGTTAGGATTAGCTATAATCATATCCTCAGAGGCTAGTTCTTTCCCGTTAATTTCTGGAACTATCAATTTATGATTTTCTGACATTCTCCAAAATGAAGAGTTATCAATAACCTTAATTCCTCTTGCAGCTAATTTTGGTGCCCATTCTTTTGAAACCTCATCACTAGCAGAAAATAATGCTAAATCAACTTTTCTAGCAAGTAAGTCATTTAGTGAAATAATTTCATACTCTTTACTAAGATAATTTATAGTCTTTCCACAAGAATTTTTGGAAGCTACTGGTATCAACTCTTTAAATGGAAAATTCCTTTCAGAAAGAACCTCTAACATTTCCTTTCCAACCATTCCCGTTACGCCAACTATTGCTAATTTCATTTGTCTTTTTTAAACTCTGTAAAAGTAGTATATTTACGGATTATGAAGAAACTGTTATTTACTTTTCTATTTTTATCGCAATCTTTACCATTAATCTCGCAAAAGGATATTTTATTTGGGATATGAAAGATACAAGTAATACAGTAAATAATTGTGTTGTTAAAATTGGAGGGGAAAGTGGTTCAATTGATAACATTAGCTTATATCTTAAAGGGGATAGGGTTGAAACTAAAATTATTGATGGTGAAGATGGTGCTAATGAAAAGTTTAAACAAGTTGTAGTTCTAAGTAGATAATGCCCGCAACCGAACACATAAAAGGCTTATTAAAGCTAATCCCTGAAAAAGCAGGGGTCTATCGTTACTATGATAAAAATGAAACTTTATTATATGTTGGTAAAGCAAAAAACTTAAAGAAACGAGTAATTTCCTACTTTAACAAAAAGCTAGAACACGGAAAAACAAAAGTACTTGTCAGTAAGATTCACGACATACAATATGTAGTTGTTCCTACTGAAATTGATGCCCTTTTATTAGAAAATAATCTGATAAAAAAACATCAACCCAAATACAATGTAGCCTTAAAAGATGGGAAAACTTACCCTTGGATTTGCATAAAAAATGAACCCTTCCCAAGAATTTTCCAAACAAGAAATGTAATTAAAGATGGTTCAGTATATTTTGGACCATACACTTCTGTTCGTTTGGTAAAAACTCTTTTGGATTTCTTTCATCAACTATACCCTTTAAGAAATTGTAGCCTAAGCTTAACGGATAAAAACATCAATGCAAAGAAATTCAAAGTATGCTTGGAGTACCATATAGGAAACTGTTTAGGCCCTTGTGAAGATAAGCAAACTAATGAAGAATATCAATTGGGAATTGAGCATGTCCAACAAATTATAAAGGGAGATATTAAATCGGTAACACAACATTTAAAAACAACTATGCTTCATTTTTCTGAAAAAATGGAGTTTGAAAAAGCTCAATCGGTAAAAGAGAAAATTGATTTACTCAACAACTATCAGGCAAAATCAAGCATTGTAAATCCTAAGATTAATGATGTAGATGTGTTTACAATTCTTTCAGATAAAGACACTGCTTTTGTGAATTATCTAAAGATAAATTCAGGCGCCATTATTCAAGCACACACTTTAGAGTTGAATAAAAAATTGAATGAAACAGAGAGGGAGTTATTGCAGTTAGCAATTATTGAGCTCAGACAAAGGTTCAAAAGCACTTCTAAAACCATTTATTGTTCTCATTCCTTGGAAAATGTTTGGGAAGATTTAAGTATTACTATTCCTAAAATTGGGGATAAGAAAAAACTGATTGACATAAGTTTGAGGAACGCAAAATACATGCAGCTGGATAAACAAAAGCGCAAAATTAACAATATTGAAAAACAAGATAATAAGCGTATTTTAGAACGGTTGCAAAAAGATCTACACCTTATAAATCGCCCAAAGCACATTGAGTGCTTTGATAATTCCAACATACAAGGTACAAATCCTGTGGCAGCTTGTGTCGTTTTTAAAAATGCAAGACCGAGTAAAAAAGATTATCGCCATTTCAATATCAAAACAGTAGTTGGTCCTGATGATTTTGCTAGTATGGAAGAGGTGGTATATAGAAGATACAAACGCCTTTTGAAAGAAGAAGAGCCTTTGCCAGAATTGATTATTGTTGATGGAGGGAAAGGACAATTAAGCTCAGCAGTAAAGAGTTTGGATAAATTAAAGTTGAGAGGGAAGGTGGCTATTGTTGGAATTGCAAAACGCTTGGAAGAAATCTATTTTCCTGGTGATAGTATTCCGTTATATTTAGACAAACGGTCAGAAAGTTTGAAGTTGATACAGCAATTACGAGATGAAGCCCACCGCTTTAGCATTACACACCACCGCAAGCAAAGAGAAAAAAATATCCTTGGCACTTCATTGGATAAAATTGAAGGAATAGGCCCAAAAACTGTGGAGCTTCTCATCTCTCATTTTGGTTCGGTTAAAAAAGTTATGGAAGCTAAAAAAGAAGAATTAGAAAAATTGATTGGGAAAGCAAAAGCCAAAAAGATTTATGAAAAATAAACTTATTTCCCACACCTTTCCTTTTAGCAAGTAATTGTGAAAAATTTAGCCTAATTTTGAAGCCTATAATTTATACAAAAGAACCTCATCAAAAACGCAAACATGGAACAATCAGAATTTTTAGAAAAAAATATATTTACAGATTTAAAAAACCTAAATGATGGATTTGCTGAAGATGGTATTCAATATTTTTCTGAAAACGATTTTGGGATTGTTTTAGATAGAGCTGAATATTTTGGATTGAGCATTTATACTATTGCCCCCTGGTCTAAAAATGAATCTCATGAAGCTTCATCACATGAAAATCATAAAAAGAAAGCAACTAATTCTGTTTGGTACAAAAAAGAATTTAAGACACTTAAAACTCGACAAGAAGGTCTTTTATATTCTGCAACATATAAAGTTTCAAAAAAACTTTTAGCAAGATAAGTTGCTTAAAGTAAGTTTTTTCTTACTCCTCAGCTCCACCTTTTTCGGCTTTCATTTGTGGGAAGAACAATACGTCTTGAATAGATTTACTATTGGTCATAATCATAGAAAGTCTATCAATACCAATACCCAAGCCGGCAGTTGGTGGCATACCGTATTCAATAGCTCTTAGGAAATCTTCATCTAATAACATTGCTTCATCATCTCCTCTTTTCCCGAGTTCCAATTGCTCTTCAAAACGTGCTCTTTGATCAATAGGGTCGTTCAATTCTGAAAAGGCATTACAAATTTCTTTACTATTACAAAACCCCTCAAAACGCTCTGTCAAACCCTCATCCTCTCTGTGTTTTTTTGCCAATGGGGACATCTCGACAGGATAGTTCGTAATAAAAGTAGGTTGTATCAACTGATCTTCACATTTTTCTCCAAAAATCTCATCAATTAATTTTCCTCTACCCATACTTTTATCCACCTCAACACCTAACTTCTTAGCCATTTCAGCAATAGTAGCCTCATCCATTTTTGAGATATCAATTCCTGTAAAATACTCAATTGCTTCATACATAGTATAACGCTTCCAAGGTCTTTGGAAATTAATTAAATTATCACCAACTTGAATTTCTGTTTTTCCGTGTAAGTCAATAGCAATTTTCTCTACCATTTCTTCTACCAAATCCATCATCCAAGCATAATCCTTGTAGGCAACATACAATTCCATTTGTGTAAATTCAGGATTATGAAAACGACTCATTCCCTCATTTCTAAAATCTTTTGAAAATTCATACACTCCATCAAAACCACCAACAACTAATCTTTTCAAATACAATTCGTTTGCAATCCTAAGGTATAATTCCATATCCAAAGTATTGTGATGTGTTTTAAATGGACGAGCTGCAGCCCCACCATAAAGTGGTTGTAAAATTGGCGTTTCTACCTCTAAGTATTCTTTCTTATTCAAAAATTCACGCATAGAATTAGTCAATTTTGTACGCTTAATAAAAGCATCTTTTACTTCAGGGTTTACTACTAAATCCACATATCTCTGCCTGTATCTTTTTTCAGGATCAGTAAAAGCATCATGTATAGTTCCGTCAGAATCAACCTTTGGTAAAGGCAATGGGCGTAAGGATTTTGTAAGCACTTTTAGTTCTTTTACTTTTACGGATATCTCCCCAACTTTAGTAATAAAAACAGTTCCTGTAACTCCTATAATATCACCAATATCCAATAGTTTTTTGAAAACTGTATTGTACATGGTTTTATCTTCCCCTTCACAAATTTCATCTCTATTTACATAAATTTGAATTTTCCCATCACTATCTTGCAACTCAGCAAAAGAAGCTTTACCCATAATTCTTCTGCTCATCAACCTTCCTGCAAGCACTACATTTAACTCTTCTCCCTCCTTGTATTTTCCCTTAATCTGTTTGGATGTTATATTTACATCAAATAAGTCAGCTGGATAAGGATCAACTCCTAAATCTCTTAATTTTTGTAAGGATTCTCTTCTCACTAATTCTTGCTCAGAAAGTACTCTTGTCATCTATTAAATTTTTTACAAAGATAGGAATTCTATTATCCTATTATTTCGTATTTTCGACTTCTTTTAACAAGCCAACTTTAATATCAAATTATAAAAATATTTAAGATGAAAATGAACGAATACATTGATGATTTTAGTAATCATTTAAGAGAAGCAATTGAGATTGCAAACAATACAAGTTTAACTTCCTGTACTAAAGAAATCAGAAATGTTTTAATCTGTGGGTTAGGTGGTTCTGGAATTGGAGGAACCATTGTAAGTGATATTATTTCGCCAAAAGTAAATATTCCTATTACTTCAACAAAAGACTATAGTGTACCTAATTTTGTGAATGAACATACGCTAGTTATTGCAAATTCTTACTCAGGAAATACTGAAGAAACACTTTATGCTTTGGAAAAATGCCAAGCAAAAGGTGCAGAAATTGCAGTAATTACTTCTGGAGGAAAATTAAAAGTCATTGCTGATAAGAATAAATACAACAAAATAATAATTCCAGGTAACCAGCCGCCAAGAGCTATGTTTGGCTATGCATTTACAGAGTTATTTTTCATGCTACACCATTACAGAATTATTGATGATTCTTTTAAAACAGACTTTGATAAAGCAATTACACTTATTGATTCAGAAAAAGCTAATATCCAAAAACAAGCAATCAGTTTGGCTAAAAAAATGCACAAACAAACACCCGTTATTTATGTGGCAAATGGCTTTGAAGGGGTTGCTGTTCGTTTTCGTCAGCAGTTAAATGAAAATAGTAAAATGTTGTGCTGGCACCATGTTGTTCCTGAAATGAATCATAACGAACTATTAGGTTGGCGTACAAATATTAATGATTTGGCTGTTGTGTATTTCCGTAATAAATCAGACTATAACCGTAATCAAATAAGAATGGATATCAATAAAAAAGTAATTTCTAAGTTCACTGAAAATATTACTCAAATCTGGAGTAAAGGAGATTCTTTAATTGAAAATTCGCTTTACCACATAAATCTTGGTGATTGGGTAAGTTGGTATTTGTCAGTAATGAATAATGTGGATGCAATTGAAATTGACGTGATTGACTTTTTGAAAGGGGAATTAGCTAAAGTTTAATGAATAAGAAAGTAGAGTTTCAAGATTTAGGACTAATTGATTACAAAAAATGTTGGGATTATCAGGAAAAACTTTTTTCTGGAATTTTATCAACAAAGTCTGCAAATAGAAAAGAAAAAAAATCAAATAAAACTAATAATTACTTGCTCTTTTGTGAGCATCCTCATGTCTATACTTTAGGTAAAAGTGGAGATGAAAAAAATCTTTTAGTAAATGAGGATTATTTGAATAGCAGGGGGGCAACTTTTCATAAAATTAATAGAGGTGGTGATATTACTTATCATGGTCCAGGACAAATTGTTGGCTATCCAATTTTGGATTTGGATAACTTTTTTACGGATATCCACAAGTACTTACGCTTTTTGGAAGAGGCCGTAATCCTTACCTTAAAAGATTACGGTTTGGAATCCGAACGATCTCCAGGAGAAACTGGAGTTTGGTTTGATGTGGGGACGCCAAAAGCCAGAAAAATATGTGCCTTTGGGGTAAAAAGCAGCAGATGGGTAACTATGCACGGATTTGCATTTAATATAAATTCAGATTTATCCTACTTTGGAAATATTATCCCTTGTGGAATTTTAGATAAAAAAGTCACTTCTTTAGAAAAAGAATTAAAAAGAGAAATAGATTTTGAAGAAGTAAAAAGCAAAGTAAAAACTCATTTAATTGAGCTTTTTGAAATGGAAGTAATTTAATATGAAAAAAGCATTGAAATACATATTCTTAACTTTTGTAATTCTTAATTTTCTCATCATATTAAGTGGAAAATCTTGGCTTTACAAGGCTGTTTCTGTTACCTATTTAAAGGGATATACATCTTCATATATTGATGATTATATTCATTTCCCCTCAAATAGTATTAAAAATGGGAATCATCAAGAGTGGTTAGTTTCAAAAGAATACAATAAAGCACAACTTCCTGAATTTATAAAACCCATAAATGATAAGTTGGGCACTGTTGCTTATATGGTAATAAAAAATGACAGTATCATTTTTGAAGAGTATTGGAATGGTTATTCTTCAGATAGTTCTTCAAATTCCTTTTCTATGGCAAAAAGCTGGATATCTACTTTGGTTGGAATTGCTATTAAAGAAGGAAAGATTGATAGTATTAATCAAAAGGCTTGTGATTTTCTGCCAGAATTTTGTGAGGGAGATAACTCTACAATCACAATAAAGCACTTGCTCACAATGAGCTCAGGTCTTGATTGGGATGAGGATTATCACGACCCATTAGGGCAAACTGCAGAGGCCTATTTCGCGCCAAACCTTAGAAAACAAATGATGAGACTAAAGGCTGTTGAAAATCCAGGAGAAATCTTTAAATATCATAGCTCATGCTCACAGCTATTAGCATTTATTGTGGAGAGTGCTACAGGAAAAAGTGTAAATCAATATATTTCTGAAAAATTATGGAAACCAATGGGGGCAAAACATCCTGCTCTTTGGAATACAGACACAAAAAGAGGTGATGAAAAGGCTTTTTGTTGCATCAATTCTAACGCTAGAGATTTTGCTCGATTAGGCAAGCTTTACTTGAATCAAGGAAATTGGAATGGCACACAAATTTTGGATAGCAACTATGTAAAGGAAGCAACTTCAGCTGCTAATTTATTAGATGAAGATGGAAATAAAAATGTAAATTATGGGTATCAATTTTGGATTGCAAATAGGAGAGGTTTAGATGTGTATTATACAAGAGGTTTGTGGGGGCAATATGTAATTTGTATACCTGAAAAAGATATGATTATTGTTAGGTTGGGAAGGAATTATGGTTTTCATTTGGAAGATGGACATTCGGAAGATTTCTATCAATTTATTGATGCTGCTTTAGATACATACCCATAATGTTAAGTCAGACGAAAACACAAAACATCTTATTTCTGGACATAGAAACCGTTCCGATAAAAGAAAATTTTGAAGATTTAGATTTAACTTTTCAAACGCTATGGGTTGAAAAAACTACTTGGCAAAGAAAAGATAAATTTACTCCATCTGAATTTTATAAAATGAAAGCTGGGATAATGGCAGAGTTTGCTAAAATTATCTGCATTTCAGTCGGTTATTTATTTATAGAAAAAGGTGAAAATCATTTCAGAATAAAATCATTTTATAGTGATAATGAGAAGCAAATTATCTCAGATTTTAATGACTTACTAAATTCAGAATTCAACAAAAATCAACATCAGCTTTGTGCTCATAATGGTAAGGAATTTGACTTTCCTTTTATTGCAAGAAGAACACTTATAAATGGTTTGAAACTTCCAAAACTTTTAGATATAGCAGGCAAAAAACCTTGGGAAGTAAGTCATTTAGATACTATGGAGCTTTGGCGTTTTGGGGATTACAAACACTATACATCAATAAAATTATTAGCAGCACTTTTTGGGATTCTAACTCCAAAAGATGATATTGACGGAAGTCAAGTAGCAAGTGTTTATTACAAAGAAAAAGATTTGGAACGCATCAAAATATATTGCCAAAAAGATACTCTTACTGTGGCACAATTACTATTACGTTACAAAGGGGAAGAATTAATAAAAGAAGAAAACATTGAGTTTGCATAAAAATAGTTATTTTTAGCAACCTAAAACAGAATAAAAGATGGAAAATACATTGTTAGAATTTAAGAATCTGGTAACAGAATTTCATACAGAAGGAACAACTGTAAAGGCTGTAAATGGCGTGAGTTTCACTTTAAATAAAGGGGAAACGATTGGTATTGTTGGGGAGTCTGGTTCAGGTAAGTCAGTGACTTCACTTTCTGCAATGCGATTAATCCCTTCACCTCCTGGCATTATTAGTGGAGGTGAAATTATTTTTCATCAAAATAACGGAACAGCTACTGACTTATTAAAGATTTCAGAAGAAGAAATGAGAAAGTTCAGAGGAAATGATATTGCTATGATTTTCCAAGAACCAATGACATCTTTAAATCCTGTTTTTACTTGTGGTGATCAAGTGATGGAGGCTATTATCTTGCATCAAAAGTTAAATAAAAAAGATGCAAAAAACCTTACAATAAAGCTGTTTGAAGAAGTTCAACTTCCTACTCCTGAAAGAATTTTCAGTACTTATCCTCATCAAATTTCTGGGGGACAAAAACAAAGAGTAATGATTGCTATGGCTATGAGTTGTCAGCCCTCAGTTTTAATTGCGGATGAGCCAACTACAGCACTTGATGTTACTGTACAAAAAACTATTTTGCAACTGATGCAAAACTTGCAAAAAGAACACGATATGGGAATCATGTTTATTACACATGACCTTGGAGTAATTGCTGAACTAGCCGACAAAGTTGTAGTGATGTACAAAGGAAATATTGTAGAGCAAGGTAATGTTTGGGATATCTTTACCAACCCAAAACACCCGTATACTAAAGGTCTTTTGGCTTGTCGTCCGCCACTAGATAAGCGCTATACTTTCTTGCCAACTGTTTCTGATTTTATGAAAATTGATGAAAATGGTGAGATTATTGATAACGGAATTTCTGTAGCTGATTTTACAAAAGATTTAGCAATTCCTGAAAGTGAGAGAACAGCACGACAAAAAGAACTTTTTGCTAAAGAACCCATTTTACAAATAAAGAATTTGAAAACTTATTTCCCAATTAAAAACGGATTTTTTGGAGGAGTAAGCGGCCATGTAAAGGCAGTTGATAATATAACTTTTGATGTTTACCCTGGAGAAACTTTAGGGCTTGTTGGGGAAAGTGGATGTGGAAAAACAACTTGTGGAAGAACGATTATTCGCCTTGAAGAACCAACTGATGGGAAAATGATTTACAAAGGAAAAAACATTGCAAAAATGAATGCAGATGAATTGAGAATTTTCCGTAAAAATGTTCAGATTATTTTCCAAGATCCTTATTCATCATTAAACCCAAGAATGACAATTGGAAATGCAATTATGGAGCCTATGCAAGTGCATGGAATTTTAGAAAATGATGAGCAAAGAAAAAAGAGAGTGGAAGAGTTATTAGCTAGAGTAAGTTTAGACCCTGCTCATTTTTACAGATACCCACATGAGTTTTCTGGAGGTCAAAGACAAAGAATAGGGATTGCTAGAGCATTAGCTGTAAAGCCTAAATTCATCATTTGTGATGAGTCTGTTTCTGCATTAGACGTTTCTGTACAAGCACAAGTGTTAAACTTATTGAATGAATTAAAAGAAGAATTTGGATTGACTTACATCTTCATCTCTCACGATTTATCTGTTGTAAAGTACATGAGTGATAGAATGGTAGTAATGCAAGAAGGCAAAATTGAAGAAATGGGAGATGCTGACCAGATTTATAACAATCCCGGAACAGAATATACTCAAAAACTAATTGATGCCATCCCTGAAGGAAAATTAGAAGATATTAAAAGACACTTGGAAAGTAAGGGGGTTAAAATTAACTAAATGAGTTAAAAAAGACACATCCAAATATTAATGAATCTATTCCGTCACACCTTTTAGGTGGTAATAATAAACTAATTGATGGGGCTTTTGACAATCAATTTAAAGATTTTCTAAGATTAAGATATTCTGAGTTTGAATCATTACTAAGTAAGTTAAAAAGGGCTTGTGATAAGCTTCATAATGGAGTTAATATTGATTTCTGGAATTAGAGCTTCATTTCAGGGACTTCACCTTCAATAATTAAATCTGCATCAGTTGCATTTTTAATTTCTTCTACACTAACCCCTGGTGCTCTTTCTAAAAGTTGAAATCCGTTTTCAGCAACCTCCAAAACAGCCAAGTTAGTCACTACTTTTTTTACGCAATTTACTCCTGTAATAGGCAGTGTACATTTTTTTAGAATTTTACTTGCACCTGAACGGTTGGTGTGCATCATAGCCACAATAATATTGTCAGCAGAAGCTACCAAGTCCATAGCGCCACCCATACCTTTTACCATTTTCCCAGGTATTTTCCAATTAGCAATATCTCCATTTTCAGACACCTCCATAGCACCCAAAACAGTAAGTTGAACATGTTGCCCTCTAATCATTGCAAAAGAAGTGGCAGAATCAAAAAGTACTGCCCCATCCAAAGTAGTAATGGTTTGTTTTCCTGCATTTATCAAGTCTGGATCTTCTTCTCCTTCAAAAGGAAATGGCCCCATTCCTAATACTCCATTTTCTGATTGAAACTCAATGTCAATACCTTTAGGAATATAATTAGCAACCAATGTTGGGATGCCAATTCCTAAATTTACATAAGTATTGTGCTCTAATTCTTGAGCAATTCTTTGTGCTATTTGATTTTTATCTAAAGCCATTAGTCTCTTTTTCTAGTTGTTTTTTGCTCTATGCGTTTTTCATATTTTTCACCTTGAAAAATTCTCTGAACAAAAATTCCTGGTGTATGAATTTGATTTGGATCTAGTTCTCCGGCCGGAACCAACTCTTCAACCTCAGCAACTGTAATTTTTCCTGCCATTGCCATAAGCGGATTAAAATTTCTTGCCGTTCCCTTAAAAATAAGATTGCCTGCTGTATCGCCTTTCCAAGCTTTTACAAATGCAAAATCGGCAGTAAGTGCTGATTCTAAAATATGAGGTTTCCCATTATATTCTCTCACTTCTTTTCCTTCTGCAACTTCAGTTCCATATCCTGCTGGAGTAAAAAATGCTGGTATTCCTGCTCCAGCCGCCCTGCTCCTTTCAGCCAAACTTCCTTGAGGGATTAAATCAACCTCTAGCTCTCCTGAAAGCATTTGTCTTTCAAACTCAGCATTCTCACCTACATAAGATGAAATCATTTTTTTAATCTGTTTTCTTTGTAATAAAAGTCCCAATCCAAAATCATCAACTCCAGCATTATTAGAAATACAAGTTAGCCCAAAAACATCCATTTTAGAAAGTGCTGCAATAGAATTTTCAGGAATTCCTGAAAGACCAAACCCGCCAACCATAAAAGTCATATTGCTTTCAACTCCTTGTAGTGCTTTTTCAATATTACTTACTACTTTATTTATCATATCTTAAAATTCTTCTTCATATTCATCATTATTTACTCCTTGAATTGATTCGCCACAATCAAGTTTATCATCAACTGACTGAGGAATATCAAAATTAATTGGATAAATTCCTGTCTCCAAAGTGTCAGCATAAACCCTTTGCATATACTCAGCAAAAACTGGCAATGCCATATTAGCTCCTTGCCCATATTGTATAGTTCTAAAATGTGCAGCTCTATCCTCACAGCCACTCCAAACGCCTGTTACTAAATTGGGAGTAATTCCCATAAAATAACCATCGGATTGATTTTGAGTAGTACCTGTTTTACCACCCATTTCATTTTTAAACTGATACTTATAACGCAATCTAACTCCTGTTCCTAATGTTTTACCAGCTGCAGGACTGTAAACTCCATCAACTACCCCCTGTAACATACGCACCATTAAATTAGCTGTTTCCTCACTCATTGCTTCCTTAGTTTTTGGAGTGAAATCTTCCAAAACAACACCATTCTTATCTTCTATCCTAGTAATAAAAATCGGCTCAGTCCAAACACCTTTATTTACAAATGTGGAGTAAGCCCCTACCATTTCATAAACTGATAAATCAAAAGTACCAAGACATAATGACGGCACTGCTAATATCTCTGATTGAATTCCAATTTTCTTAGCTAAATCAACAACTGCATGAGGACCAAATTGCTTCATGATATAGGCAGTAATTGTATTTATAGAATTTGCCAAACCAAACTTTAGCGTAATATTCATTTCATCAAAATCATCACCAGAATTTTTGGGCGCCCAATCTTTAGCTAGCCCCCATCTTTCTTTATCAAAAACAACAGGCACATTTGGTATTTTATAACATGGGGAGTAACCCTCTTGTATTGCTAACGAATATAAAAATGGCTTAAAAGTTGACCCTACTTGTCTTTTTCCAACTTTAACATGGTCGTACTTAAAATTTTTGTAATTGATTCCGCCAACATATGCCTTTACAAATCCAGTTTTAGGGTCCATACTCATCATTCCGGAATGGATGAAATACTTGTTATACTTTATAGAATCTCTTGGAGATAAAACAGTGTCTATTTCGCCACTCCAAGAAAACAAAGTCATTGGAACTTTTATTTTGAAAATTTGCTTAATCTCACTTTCTAATTTTCCAGCTTTTTTTAGTTTTCTGTAGCGTTCCGACCTTTTCATTCCTGCATCAATAATGGCATTGATTTGTTCCCATTCAAAATCTTTAGGATATGGTGCTTTACTATACCCTTTCCAGTGTTTGTAAAAGTCCTTTTGAAGTGATGAAATGTGCGATTTTAGCCCTTCCTCTGCGAAAGTTTGGAGGCGAGAATTAATGGTTGTGTAAACTTTTAATCCATCAGTATAAGCATTATAGTTTGTTCCATCTGGCTTGGAATGATTGGAGCACCATTCTTTTAATTCTCCCCTTAAATATTCTCTAAAATAAGGAGCTATACCTTCGTTATGACTAGCTTTTTTAAAATCTAAAACAATAGGCTGATTCTTAAGAATATCAAATAATGAATCAGAAATAAACTCATATCTATTCATTTGTGAAAGCACAACATTTCTTCTTCCTTTAGTTAATTCTAATCTTCTATTTGGATTATATAAAGCAGGATTTTTCAGCATACCTACCAACATTGCTGATTCTTCTATAGCTAACTCAAATGGTTTTTTATTAAAATAAACTCCTGCTGCAGATTTAATTCCAACTGCATTATTTACCCAGTCAAATCGGTTTAGATACATTGCAAGAATCTCATCTTTTGTATATCTTTTCTCGAGCTGAGCAGCAATAATCCATTCTTTGAGCTTTTGCATTACCCTTTCAATACCCGAGCTAGGTTTTTCAGTAAACAACATTTTTGCTAATTGTTGGGTAATTGTACTTGCCCCACCCGAACTACTTTTTCCTCTAACTGCACCAAAAATTGCTCTCAATAAAGCTCGAGCGTCTATACCTGAATGTTCTCTAAAACGAACATCCTCAGTTGCTATTAAGGCTGTGATTAAATTTTTTGGAATCTCATTGTAGCTTGCTCTACTTCTGTTTTCAAAAAAATATTTTCCCAAAACAACACCATCTTCCGATATGATTTCAGTTGCTAAATTATTCTTAGGATTCTCTAATTGTTCAAAAGTTGGTAAAGAACCGAAAAAACCTAATGAAGTAAGCCATACTAATGAAAAAAGTCCAATAAATGGCCCTAAAACAAAAAGCCATAATATGATTTTTTTTCCTCTAGTCATTTTGCTTTCTAATTATTAATCCAACATCACTAACATGCTCCAAATTTTGTATTTTTTCTTTAGGACCAAATCGCATTGCTTGTTCAATATTTATTGAGTGGTTTCCTTTTTTTGAGAACACTTTATTTTTTGCAAGAAGATATTCAAACTCTCTTATGTCGCTAAGACCACTTCCGTTCCATTTTCCAATTTTATCAGCTAATTCAAGCTCAATAGTATCCTTTAAATCTCCTGATAGAAAAAGGAATAAGTTTTGGTATTCGTAATCAACAGTATGACGAACTAAAACACTCATTTCATGTGGGTTTAAAGTATCTGAAATATTATAATTAAAAGTTATAGCACTATCGGAATTCCATGATTTTTCTTCAAAAGAATTATGGATTTCATAAACTGTGTTATCACAAGAAAAAAAAACAAATAACAAAAAAATGCCAATATTCATGGCAGCAATGGAATTGGACCGGCCGCTCAAATTACGCATCCTTCTTTGGTTTATTTTTTTGCCTTCTTTGCTGTGCTTTGGCCTTGTTTTTTTTATAATTTTCTCTTCTTTCTGGTCGTTTTCTTTTTTTGCTTTTCTTAGGATTTTTCTTATCAAATCTATTGATGTTATCTTGTCCCATTGCATCTTCAAAACTCACCTCCACAACTTCTTCCTCAACAGTAAACTCATCAAAACTTAAAGGAATGTCTCCTTTTTTATTTAATTCAATAAGTTGTTTTACACCATCAACTGGAAGTTCAATAAAATCTCCTGGGCTTTCAGGGTTATAATAAAACATTAATCTTTTAAATACATCCAGCTTAACGAATTTTCCAGTTCCTTTCTTAGTTTTCAATTGTACTTTTTTGCTCGGAAAATCTTTTAGTGCTTCAACATAACCATCAAGCTCAAAGTTCAAACAACACTTTAACCTACCGCATTGCCCTGAAATTTTTTGAGGATTTATAGAAAGTTGTTGATACCTTACAGCAGCAGTTGAAACTGTAGGAAACTCTGTCATCCAAGTAGAGCAACAAAGCTCTCTACCACAACTTCCAATTCCACCAATTTTAGCAGCCTCTTGCCTTACTCCAATTTGCTTCATTTCTACACGCACACCAAATTGCCTAGAATATTCTCTAATTAACTCTCTAAAATCAACTCTTTTATCAGCAGTGTAGTAAAAGGTAGCTTTTGAATTGTCCCCTTGAAATTCCACATCAGACAACTTCATATCAAGCTTATAGTCTTCAATAATTCTTTTTGCTTTTTCAAGAATTCCATCCTCTCTTTCAATAGCTCCTTTTTGTTTTTCAATATCTGCTTCTGATGCTAAGCGATATAATTTTTTAAGCGGGTCTTTTTCAGTATTTCTGTTTTTTCTGGTAATTTGAAGTGCTACTAATTCGCCAATCATAGTTATTTTACCAATATCATGCCCAGATTTATCTCCCTGAACAGCTACCATGTCTCCATGTTTTATATCAAGGTTTTCTGTATTTGTATAAAAATCTTTTCTATCTCCTTTAAACTGAACTTCAATTAGGTTATAATTATCACTTTTAGGCCCATCAATTTGATAAAGCCAATCAAATACTGAACTTACTCCACAACCTCTAGATTCAGAAACTTCACATGTATCACAACCTCCTCCGCTTCCACAACTCATATTTTATAATTTTATTTAAGTGCAAATTTACGCTTAACTTTTAAGAATTTTACCATTTTTAATGATAGCTCAAAAAATAAAATTTTTGCATTTGCATTTCTGTTAATTGATTTTATTGATTCTTCAAACACCTGCACTATCATAACACTATTTTCTTCATGTATGTAGGGTGAAAATTTACTTATAAAAGTATGCTCTTTTTCATTTGTTTTTAAAAGTGACGAGTTGGCAAAGTTCAAAATTAAACACTCCCTTATCATTTTTATAGCATAAGATAAAAACAATTTTTGGTGCTTTCTACCCATTGTTGAGATTTTATCCACCCATATAGAGATTCCACAAACATCCATTTTGTATGCAAGCCTCATCCATGCTGAGAACTCCTCAAATAAATATAAAATACCTTCAGAATCTTGCTGAATTTTAATCATTTTGCCTAAATCAGCATCTGTAATATTTTTAAGCTGTTTTGCTTTTTCAAGAGTAATGCCTCCAAAATAATGAGCAATATCTTCATTATTGAAATCAGGGATTTTTAAAGTTTGTAGGCGGGAGATGATGGTTGGTAACAAATTATTTGCATCTTCTGAAACTAAAATAAAAATTGTTCCTTTTGGGGGCTCCTCAAGTAGTTTTAGCAACTTATTGGCAACTGTAAGATTCATTCTTTCCGGCATCCATATAAGAACAACTCTATATTCAGCCTCATAGTTTTTAAGACTCAATTTTCTTTGAATAGATGCTGCCTCATCAATATAAATAGATCCTTGTTTTCCTGTTTTATTGTCAGCACCAAAAGAATCAATCCAATCATTTATGCTAACATATTGATTTGATAAAATTAACTCTCTCCAATTATTTACAAAACTATCACTAGTTGGGGTTTTTACCCCATTCACTTTTAAAATAGGGAAAATTAAATGCAAATCTGGATGTGATAAATTAGAAAACTTCAGACATGATGAACAGCGTCCGCAAGAATCATTTTCAATTTTATTTTCACAATTTAAATATTGAGAATACGCAAGCGCAAGCGCTAATTTTGCACTACCACTTTTTCCGAAAAAAAGTTGTGCATGACTTATTCGATTGTTCTTAACTGCCTCAGTCAGTTGCTTTTTTACAGCATTATTGCCTATTATATCCTTAAATAACATTTAAAATTTCTTTCTGTCAAATGTAAAAAAAAAGTATTGATTTATAGCATTTATTTTACTTTTGCAAAATGAAAAACATACAAGATATCTCACTAGATGGAAAAAGAGTATTAATTCGTGTAGATTTTAATGTTCCTTTGGATGTGCATTTTAATATTACTGATAACAGTAGAATTCTTGCTGCACTACCAACTATTAAAAAAGTTATTTCTTGTGGAGGTAAAGCAATTATAATGTCCCATCTTGGCAGGCCAAAAGATGGTTTTGAGGAAAAATTTTCATTAAAACACATTATAAATCAGTTATCAAAATTAATAGATAGAAATGTAGCGTTTAGTGTTGATTGTATTGGAGAAAACACTACTGCTGATATTTCTAAAATGGAGAATGGAGATGTGTTGGTTTTAGAAAACTTGAGGTTTTATAAAGAAGAAAAATTAGGGTGTCTAAAGTTTGCTAAACAGCTTTCTGAACTTGCTGATATTTATATAAATGATGCATTCGGAACTGCTCATAGAGCTCATGCTTCTACAGCAATTATTGCAGACTATTTTCCTAACAATAAGTATTTTGGGTTTTTACTGAGTGGTGAAATTGAATCATTAGAAAAAGTACTTACTACACCAAAAAGACCATTTACTGCAATTATTGGTGGAGCAAAAATCACAGGAAAAATTGATGTTATAAAATCTCTTTTTGATAAAGTTGATAATTTAATTATTGGAGGAGGTATGGCTTATACTTTTGCAAAAGCTTGTGGTGGTAATATCGGAAAATCTTTGGTTGAAGAAGAGAAAATTTCCCTTGCAAAGCAACTTATTGAAGATGCGAAAAACAGAGGGGTAAATTTACTGCTTCCTAGTGACTCATTAAATGCAAATGATTTTAAAAATGATTCAAATACCAATATTACTGATATCAAAAATATTGCTGATGAATACATGGGGTTAGATTTAGGGCCCAAAAGTATTGCTAGTTTTTCAGATGTAATTAAAAACTCAAAAACACTAATTTGGAACGGGCCTATGGGGGTTTTCGAAATGCAAAATTTCTCTAAAGGAACCAAAGAAATTGGTGAGGCAATTTGTAAGGCAACAGAAAACGGGGCATTCTCATTAGTTGGTGGGGGTGATTCAGTAGCTGCAGTAAAGAAATTTGGGTTTGCAGATAAAGTCTCTTATATTTCAACTGGTGGTGGGGCAATGCTAGAATACTTAGAGGGCAAAAAGCTTCCTGCTGTTGTTGCTATTCAGAAGAGTTAGAGTTATTTATTTTACTCTTTACTTTGTCTGCACTTTCTTCTACTTTATCTAAAATTATAGTTTTATGTTTGTTAATTTCTGGAGTTATTAAGTCCGATACTTCTTGGATAGGTTTTAACAGAACTGTCTCTTCTTGTGTGTTTTTATCGATAAAATCATAATCATTGACTACTGCTAAAAGAAAACTGAAAATCACTACAACTTTTAAAAAACCAAAAACAGCTCCTAAAATCCTACTAACAAAGCCTAAGGCTAAGGCTTTTGTTAATTTATCAATAATATATCCTAATATTTTTATCATCAATACACTTACGATAAACAAAGTTGAAAATGCTATTATTGGAATAAACTGCTCATATCCCCCTAAAATTTCTTCAAATTTTGGATTTAAATAAGATGAAAAATTGATAGCTACATAAACTCCAACAATTAAAGCTAATAAACCAGTAATCTCTTTTATAAGTCCATTAGTAAATCCTTTAATTAAACCATACAGCAGGAGAATTGCGATAACAATATCTAAGTAATTCATTTGGTAAAGATATTAAAACTTACTTTTGCAAAATGGAAGATCTAAATAAAAAGTGGGATGCTTTAATTAAAAAGCTAGAAAAACAGTTTGATGATGAAATGACTCTTAAAGGTATTCTATACTTAATTGGAATTCAAGAATTAAATTTTGAAAGCTATCGTTTTAGTAAAGAGGAAAAATTAGATGTATTACATGTCGCAACTTGTAAGGTTTTATGTTCGTTAGGTTACTATAAATTTGATAGTATTGATGAGGATGGATGGCCACATTTTACTGAATTAAAGGCAGTAAAAGACCTAACAGAAAACCAACAGGGATTATTAATGCAAAAGGCTATTTTAAAATACCTTGCTTAGTTACTAACTTCTACAACTTGAATTGTAATCTCTCCTTCTTTAATATTAATAATGTTTGCTCCCATGCGCTCAATATTATTATCAACTTGCCATAAAACAGAAACATTCAGTATCATTGCTAGTGGTAAAGTAAATTCTGCTCTGCCATTGTCATCAGTCCAATCAGCAATAAAAATATCTGAAATTTGACCTTGCGGGCTATAAACCGTATCTAAATTAGACTTAATCATATAGTCAAAAGTCTCGTAATTATCAGGATTAAATGTATAAAGTGAGTTTTTTAAAGGCATAGCATGTAACACAACTCTGGCATATGAAATTGGAAGACCTGCATCATTTTTAACAACAATTGCTGCTATAGTTTCTTTTTCTTTTTTACAAGAACTAAAGTTTGTTACAATCACTAGTGCAAAAACCCCTAATAATACTGACTTTAAAATTTTATTTAGCATAATTATTGTTTCTTTGTGTTCAGATAAGCAAAGATATACAATTTATTACAATGTTAGAAACAGTTAAAGATTTAATACAAGAGGTTGATAGTTTTACTCCAAAATCTAAAAAGGAAGTAGAAGATTTTCGTCTGAAATTTTTAGGAAAAAAAGGAAAAATGAATGAGCTTTTTGCTGTTTTTAAAAACCTTCCTAATGAAAGTAAGAAAGAATTAGGACAAGCAATAAATACGCTTAAACAAAATGCTCAAGCGAAAGTTGATATCTATAAAGGATCTTTTGAAACAGAAAGCAATAGTGGTGAAGTTGACCTTACAAGACCTGTAAGTTTAGACGATTTAGGTAGCAGACATCCTATTTCAATGGTGAGAAAAGAGATGGTTGATATTTTTAGCCGTATTGGATTTACTGTAAGTGAGGGGCCAGAAATAGAAGATGATTGGCATAATTTTTCTGCTTTAAATTTACCAGAAGAACATCCTGCAAGAGACATGCAGGACACCTTTTTTATACAAACTAATCCTGATGTTTTACTTAGGACACATACCTCATCCGTACAAGTAAGGTATATGGAAAATAATAAACCTCCAATCCGAACACTTTCTCCTGGGAGAGTCTATAGAAATGAGGCTATTTCTGCAAGGGCTCATTGTATATTCCACCAAGTTGAAGGATTATACATTGACGAAAATGTAAGTTTTGCGGACTTAAAACAAGTGCTATTGTATTTTGCAAAAGAGATGTTTGGAGAAAATACAAAAATAAGATTAAGACCCTCTTATTTCCCGTTTACTGAACCAAGTGCTGAGGTAGATGTAAGTTGTAATATATGCAACAGCAAAGGGTGTAATGTTTGTAAATACACAGGTTATTTGGAGATTTTAGGATGCGGTATGGTGGACCCTAATGTATTGGAAAGCTGTGGAATTGACTCTAAAAAATATACGGGCTATGCTTTTGGAATGGGAATTGAAAGAATTGCAATGCTAAAATATGGAGTAAAAGATTTACGCCTTTTTTTTGAAAACGATGTGCGTTTCTTAAGGCAATTTAATAAAAGTATTTAAACTTTAAATGGAAATTCTTTTAATCTGCTTAGCTGCATTTTTTGCATCACTACTTATTTCTTTTCATGCTTTGGTTTAGAAACTATCCTAATACCTTTACTTGCACTTTTCTTTCCTTTGGAAATGGTAATTGCTATTTGGCTTAGGGTTATCAAAAAATAAAAAATAGCTTTTCAACTGGTTTTCTTTTATATATTTTTCTCTACCTAAAACTCCAATCGTAAGTATGTAAGTTTTCTACCGAGTAGCGCAACAAATCTATTGCTCCTCTAACATCCTTTTTGTGTACCATTTCAATAGATTGATGTATGTGTCTTGTTGGGATAGAAACCGCCCCCGCAATACATCCTCCTGGATTCATTCTTTGTATTCCTGCTGTATCTGTTCCTCCTGCGGGTAATATTTCTAATTGTGTTTTTAACTTCTTCTTTTTCGATAACTCTCTCATGTATTTTACCATTCTATAGTCGCAAACAGTAGCGGAATCCATCACCTTAATACAGGCTCCATCACCTAAAGCAGAAACTTGTTCTTGCTTTGTACTACCTGGAGTATCCCAGGCGATAGTAGTGTCTAAACCAAATCCAAAGTCAGGATTTATATCCATAGAAGATACATTCGCACCTCTAATTCCAATTTCCTCTTGTACAGTAAATACGCCATATACATCATAAGGTGGTATTTTTTTCATTTCTCGGAACATCTCAATAAGTATAAATACAGAAACTCTATTATCTAACGATTTACAGTTGACACAATCTCCCATTTCAATCAACTCACTGCTTCTAGTGATAGTGTCTCCAACTGAAATTATTTTTTCTAATTCTTTTTTAGGTCTTCCAGTATCAATAAAATAATCTTTAATAGTAGGTACTTTTGCTCTATCAGCAGCATTCATCAAATGAATTGGCTTACCTCCCATTACACCAATCACATCTTCTGTTCCATGAATAATAACTCTTTGTGCGGTTAGTGTTTTCGGGTCAAAACCACCTAAAGTGTGAAAGTACACAAATCCTTTATCATCAATATGAGTAACAATAAACCCAATCTCATCCATATGAGCACCAATCATTACTTTTTTACTTTCTTTTCCTTTTTTAATTACCACAACATTTCCCATGTTGTCAATTCTTATTTCATCTACTAAACCCTCAACCTCTCTTAGAACAATTTCTCTTACTCTTTGTTCATGCCCTGGTGCTCCCGCAGCCTTACAAATTTCTGCTAATAATACTGTGTTAATCATTTGATATCTTATTTAATTTTACTGATTTTCATCATGTTGGTCATGCCCATTTCTTTAGCTGGCATACTAGCTAAATTTACAACTAAATCTCCTTTTTTAAGGTGTTTTTCTTGTTTTAGTATTGCTTTTGTTTCGCTAATGGTTTGATCAGTTGTTGTTCCTCTATCATAATAGAATCCCTGAACCCCCCAGACCAAACTAAGTGTATTTAAAATCGTATGATTATTGGTGAAAGCATAAATAAAAGCTTGGGGCCTAAAACTTGAGGTTTTTATGCTATTAAAACCAGAATATGTAACTGTGATTATTGCTTTAGCGTTTGTGTTTTCCGCAATATCACAAGCATGAGAACAGATGGCGTTACTCAACAATCTGTTGTTTTGTATCAATGGCCTAATTACTTTATTCTGAGAAATATTATGCTCACTAGCTTCAATATCCCTAATAATTTTCCTCATAGTATCTACAGCTTTTAATGGATGTTTACCTACAGATGTTTCTCCTGAAAGCATTACTGCATCAGCCCCATCAATTACTGAGTTCGCTACATCATTCACTTCTGCTCTTGTGGCTGTTGGGTTTTCGAGCATGCTTTCGAGCATTTGTGTTGCAATAACAACTGGCCTAGCATGAATAATACATTTGTTTACTATCATCTTTTGATATACAGGAACTTTCTGAGGAGGAACTTCAACACCCAAATCACCTCTAGCAACCATTATTGCATCAGTTACATCAATAATTTCATCTATGTTTTTTATTGCTTCAGGTTTTTCAATCTTTGCAATTACCTTATGGTGTAAATTTCTTTTTGAAATTATCTCCTTAAGAATACGAACATCATCAGCCTTTCTTACAAATGAAAGTCCAATCCATTCAATTTTTTCTGACAACACAAACTCTAAATCTTTTTTGTCTTTTTTAGTAAGACAATGTAGGGAGATTGGTGTGTTAGGTAAGTTTACCCCTTTTCTTGATTGCAAAAGCCCTCCAAAAATCACTTTTAAAACTACCTTATCTTTTTTATTTGTACTAACTACCTTAAGTGCTAATTTTCCATCATCTAACAATACTTTATCTTTTATATTAACATCTTTTGCAAAATTCTGGTAGTTGATGTAAATGCAGTCTTTTTTATCTTTAGTGCTAAAAATCACTTCATTCCCTTTTACAAGCTTTATTGGATTTTTAAATTCTCCAACTCTTATTTTTGGTCCTTGTAGATCTGCTAATATCGCAGTATGAATATGCAATTCTTGGTTAATTTCTTTAATATTTGAAATTATCTTTTTTGCATCATCGTGAGTTAAATGAGAAAAATTTAACCTACAAACATTCACCCCTTTACTAACAATCTTCTTCAGCATTTCTTTTGAAGATGTAGCTGGGCCAATTGTTGCTATTATTTTAGTTTTTCTTATCATATATTATAAATCTGTCACTATTTTTAGTTTTTTCTAAGTCTAGTTCAAAAACCAAAAGTATGTCATTTATTGCTCTTAATTTACTTAAAAATGATTCTTTTGCATCACACCAACACTCATCTTTAATAACTAAAAAGTAATTTACACTTTTTTGTGATGGAATTAAGTAACCCTTCTTGGTTCTGTTGGCGAGAAGGTTAATCTGTGCCCCACTTTCAGTTTTAGTTTTATATCTTGTAAATAACAATTCATCTGAAATCGAATGCTCATCAGTCATTTCAAAATTTAGTAAAAGTGTGTTATTTAAATTCCAACACAATTTATATGCTTTGCTGTGGCTGTTTATTGCTAAAACAACAAATTCATATTCTTTGTCGCACTCTAAAGTGTAATGCATTTTCATTTGGGCTAAAATACAGTTTTATATGCTTTTTTGGCTGCTTTTTGTTCGGCTTCTTTTTTTGATGATGCCCTTGCTTCTGCAATTTTATTATAATTAAAATAAATTGCAATCAAAAATTCCTTCTTGTGATCAGGCCCTTCTTGTTTTTCCACTTTATACTCAATATTTACATTCTCCTTTTGAGAATATTTTAAAAGTTTACTCTTAAAATCTATGTCTGATAATTCATTTAAAAACTCTGAAGTATAAATATACTTTTGAACAAATAAGTTTGTTTTACCAAAACCCTTATCTATATAGATTGCTCCTAAAATTGCCTCCAAAGTATTTCCATAAACACTAAGAGGTATTTTATTCAATTTACTTTTAATCTCTTTAGTTGGAATTATCTTTTTACCAACTAGGTTCAAGTGTTTTCTACCTACAATTATTGCTCTTTTTTGAGACAAGAAACCCTCTTTTTCATTGGGGTAATCATTAAATAATGATTCCGAAACTATAGAGGATAGAATCGCATCGCCTAAGTATTCTAATCTCTCGTTATGACTATTCTTATTGAAAGATTTATGAATAAATGCTTTTTTATAAATTTCATTTTCAGAATGATACCCTAATAATTGAAATAAAAAAAACTCACCCTTTTTCTTAAAAGTGAGTTTTGATTTTATTGTTTTAAAAAAACTTATGATTCGTATTTTTTAAATAACACAGAGGCGTTATGTCCTCCAAATCCAAATGTATTAGTAAGTGCATAATTAACTTTCCTTTTTTGTGCTGTATTAAGGGTTAAATTCAACTTGTTATCAATATTTGGATCATCTGTTTTATGATTTATTGTAGGGGGAATAATGTCATTTCTTACCGCCATTATACAAGCAATAGACTCAATTACTCCAGCAGCACCTAAAAGATGCCCTGTCATTGATTTAGTTGAGCTAATATTTAAATTATACGCATGCTTACTAAACAAATCCTTAATTGCCTTTGTTTCTGCAATATCTCCAAGAGGTGTAGATGTTCCGTGAACATTTACATAATCAATATCTGTAATATCAACACCAGCGTCTTCAATAGCTAGTTTCATTACATTTCTTGCGCCTAATCCTTCAGGGTGTGGAGCTGTAATATGATGTGCATCTGCTGTTAATCCTCCCCCAACAACCTCTGCATAAATTGTTGCTCCCCTTTTTATTGCGTGCTCATATTCCTCCAACACAATTGCTCCAGCCCCTTCTCCCATCACAAATCCATCCCTATCTTTGTCGAATGGACGAGATGCTGATTGTGGGTCATCATTACGAGTAGATAACGCCATCATTGCGTTAAAGCCTCCCATTCCTGTTTCAAAAATACAAGCCTCAGAGCCTCCAGCAATAAAAATATCTGCCTTATTCCATTTAATATAGTTTAACGCGTCAATTAATGCATTTGTCGATGAAGCGCAAGCTGAAACTGTAGTAAAGTTTGGGCCTCTAAAACCATATTTTATTGAAATATGACCAGCAGGAATATCAGAAATTAACTTTGGAATAAAAAATGGACTATATCTAGGTGTTCCGCTACCTGTTGCAAAATCAGAAGTTTCCTGTTGAAATGTTTTCATTCCTCCAATTCCAGAACCCCAAATAACTCCAGCTCTATCTAAATCTATGTTTTCAATATTTAAAAGCGAATTATTTATTGCCTCTTCCGCCACAACCATAGCGTATTGGCAAAAAGGATCCATTTTTCTTGCTACTTTTTTATGTAAAAAACCTGTAACCTCAAAGTCTTTTAATTCGCAAGCAAATTGTGTTTTAAAATTTGAAGCATCAAAATTAGTGATTGGTGCGGCGCCACTTACTCCATCGACTAAGGCTTTCCAGTAATCCTGTACATTGTTACCTATAGGGGTTAGGGCTCCTATTCCTGTAACAACTACTCTTCTGCTTTTCATTTTTAGTTAGGCTTTAGCTTCTTCAATAAAAGAAACAGCGTCACCAACCGTTGCAATAGCTTCAGCTTTATCGTCTGGAATTTGAATGTCAAATTCTTTTTCGAATTCCATAATAAGCTCTACTGTATCTAAAGAATCTGCTCCTAAATCATTTGTAAAACTTGCTGCAGCCGTTACCTCACTAGCATCAACCCCTAGGTTATCAATAATAATTGCTTTTACTTTTTCTGCTGTATCTGACATGTTAAAATTTTTTTAGTTAATAAGGTGCAAATAAAACTATAATAAAAAGAATTTGCAAACTTTCTTATTTTCTATTTTAACATCTGTTTGTTTATACTATTTTTGATAAAAATTTTAAGAAGTGAAAAGGTTAGCAATTTTTGGTTCGGGTGCAGGAAGTAATGCTGAGAATATTTGTGTTTATTTCAATAACTCATCTGATATTAAGGTGGTTATTATGTGTACAAATAGAAAAGATGCTTTAATTGTAGAAAGGGCTAAAAAATTGAAGGTTCCAATGGTGTTTACATCAAATTCTGATCTAAAAAAATTTGATGATTTAGAGAAAATACTGGTAAAACATAAGGTTGATTATATTATTTTAGCTGGATTTTTATTAAAAATACCTTCAAAAATGATTAATCAATACCCTAATAAGATTATTAATATTCACCCCTCTTTGTTGCCTAAATATGGTGGGAAAGGAATGTATGGTGAAAATGTTTATAGGGCAGTTTTGGAAAACAAAGAAACTGAAAGTGGAATTAGCGTCCATTTTGTAAATCAAAATTATGATGAGGGAAAAATTATTTTCCAAGAAAGTTTTAGTCTTTCTCCTGATGAAAATTTAGAAAGTTTAACTGCTAAGATTCATGAATTAGAACAGTCTTTATTTCCTAAAATTATTGAAAAAACATTATTTTCCTTATGAGTATAATTATTTATACTGATGGCTCTGCTAAAGGAAATCCTGGAAATGGAGGTTATGGAATTGTAATGATGAGTAGTGGTTATCGTAAAGAATTATGGCAAGGGTTTAAATTGACTACAAACAATAGAATGGAGTTATTGGCTGTAATTATTGCTCTTGAAAGTGTAAAAAAAGAAAATTCTGAAATTACAATTTACTCTGACTCAAAATATGTTATTGATTCAGTAGAAAAAAAATGGGTGTTTGGTTGGGAGAAAAAAAATTTTAATAGAAAGAAAAACCCTGATTTATGGATTAGGTTTCTTAAAATTTATAGAGTGCAAAAAGTTTCTTTTATTTGGGTAAAGGGTCATGCTAATAATAAGGAAAATGAAAGGTGTGATTTTTTAGCAGTTGAAGCTGCTGACAGCCAAAACCTATTAACCGATCTGTGGTATGAAAACAATGTGGTTAATAAGGGTGGTTCTTTATTTTAAAGAAATATCAAACTTAACCAAATTCACAAACTCATTAATTCTTGCGTCAACATCGTCTTGGTTGATTTCAGTTAACTTCTCTGTTCCAAATTTCTCCACACAAAATGATGCCATTGCAGAGCCGTTAATTACTGCTCTCTTCATGTTTTCAAACGAAACATCATTTGTTTTAGCCAAATAACCTATAAAACCTCCAGCAAAGGAATCGCCAGCCCCAGTTGGATCAAACACTTCTTCTAGAGGAATTGCAGGAGCAAAAAATACTTCTTCATTATTAAATAAAAGAGCACCATGTTCTCCTTTTTTAATTATTAGATATTTAGGCCCCATTGCTAAAATAACTTTTGCAGCCTTTACTAATGAATACTCTCCAGACAATTGCCTTGCTTCCTCATCATTTATTGTTAAAACATCTACCTCTTTAAGTGCTTCTTTTAAATCATCCATAAAGAGATCCATCCAAAAATTCATTGTATCTAAAACAATTAGTTTTGGTCTTTTTATCATTTGATCTAAAACTTTTTTCTGAACACTCGGCATTAAATTCCCTAACATTAAAAATTCTGAATCTTTAAACTCTTTAGGCACAATTGGATCAAAATTTTCTAAAACATTAAGTTGGGTATCAATAGTATCTCTAGTGTTCATGTCATTATGATATTTCCCTGACCAGAAAAATGTTTTTTCACCTTCTTTTATTTGCAACCCTTTGGTGTTTACATTTTTATTTTTTAACATTTGAATTGCTTTAGAAGGAAAATCGTCACCAACAACTGAAACTAAGTTTAATTTGTTTGCAAAAAATGAAGACGATAGGCAAATATAAGTTGCAGCACCTCCAACTATTTTATCTGTTTTTCCAAAAGGAGTTTCTATTGCGTCAAAAGCTACTGTTCCAACAACTAAAATACTCATAAATTTTTTTTTGCAAATATATTGTATTATTTAATCCATTCTTATATTTTTGCTGGCGTTTTTAACAAACACTCCTCCTTAGCTCAGCTGGTTAGAGCATCTGACTGTTAATCAGAGGGTCCTAGGTTCGAGTCCTAGAGGGGGAGCAAACAAAAAAACCAACTATAACTAGTTGGTTTTTTTGCGTATTAACCAAAAAATGTGTTTCATTCTTTGATTTGTTTATTTGGTTAAAATAACGCTATTTTGCGCACTAATATTGTTCTTAAACTCCACACCATCAATATTATATACAATTACATCTTTTAGGGTACACACCCATTTGTTATCAAAATCGTCGATAAATAATGAGGTTAACAGCGCTTTTTTGTGGCTTATTCTATGTTTTTTCCAATCTTCTCCATCAAAAGAAACAACTCCTTTGTCGGTTCCTACCCAAATTTGATCATAATCATCATAAACTAAAGATTTAATTGTGTTTGTTTTAAGTGGGGTATTTTTTTTATTGTACAAAACCCATTGATCGTCTAGTATAGTAATTATACCTCTTTTTGTTGCTATCCATTTTTTTCCCTCTCCGTCTATTACTATATCCCAAATATTATTATTAGGTAACTCTGAGTTTTTTGTGTTATAAATTCTCCATATATTATTTGAAAAACTATATAATCCGCTATTTGTTCCAAGCCAAACAACATTATTATGATCTACATTCATTGATATAAAATCATCATCAATTATTCCATTTTTATCACTTGACAAAATCACTTCAAAATCATTACTATATTTTACCAACCCTTTAGATGTTGCTACTAAAATATTATCTTTTATTTTTATAATTTTCCTAATTTTATCAGATGGGAGATTGCTGTTTTTGGAAGTATAAACATCCCAAGTGTTATTATCAATTACCAGCAACCCTTCAGTGGTACCAATGTATTTTATATTACCAACTATTTTTATTGATAAAACTTTATTAGAGGGTAGTTTGCTGTTTTTAGATGTGATTGTATGCCACATTTTTCCATTGTAACAAATTAAACCCTCAAGTGTTCCTATCCAATTTAATCCAGTATTATCAGTTGCAATTGCTGTTATGTTTTGATCGGGAATAGGAGAGTTTGAGAAACTAAATGTTTTTTTTTCCTCTGCTTGTGCAGAAAGTAAAAATGGTAAAATAATAATTGTAAGTAAAAATTGTTTCATAGTCGTTTCCTATTGCTTTGATTAACGACTATATTTTAGTAAAGGTTACATTGTACTATTTTTTCTTTTTAAAAAGTCTACTTTTTCCTTTTTTAGTTTTTCCTCCAACCTTGTCTCCATCTTTATAAAGCACTAAACTCCATTTTGTTTTTTTCTTTTGTTTTGTTTTGGTAGAAGACCCATCATAATCAGTACATTTTAGAGTTGAAGTACCGTTAAACGTTTTCTTTTTCGTTCTGCATGACGATAAAATCAAAACACTTAACAACAAGATAATGATATGTTTACTTTTAATTAGCACTTGATGGTAAAATTACCATTATTTTTACCACTATAATATGAAGAAAAAGAAAAAATCTAAGAAAAATAGAAAAGGGGGGTTTTCAAACACTCGTCTATATGATTTGTTATTAGTGATTTTTAGAGAAAATTCTAAAAAGAAGCTAAATTATAAACAGGTTGGTAAAATTTTAAAAGTTAAAGAAATGGGTGTGAAAATCCAGATAATTGATGTGATGAAAGATATGGTTTTATCTGGTGTTTTAGAAGAAACCAAAAGAGGTGCGTTTAGGTTGGTGGAAAAAACATCAAAAATTATTACCACTATAAAAAACAATAATCAAAGAGGTGTTTATGCAAATATTGATGATGAAAATGAGGTTTTCATCCCAAAAGAATACAGTCAATTTGCCTTAGCTGGTGATGAAGTAGAGGTGTTGCTTTTCCTAAAAAGAAAAAATAAGCAGGAGGGTGAAGTTATAAAGGTTATAAAAAGAAGAAAAGATGAGTTTGTTGGAGTTATAGATAACTCTTCTTCAAATTATTTTTTAAATACAGATGATAAAAAGGTTTCATTTGATGTCTTTATCCCACCTAAAACAATAAAAAGGGAATATCTAAATAAAAAAGTATTGGTAAAGGTTGATGGTTGGGATTCACAATATAAAAACCCTATTGGAAAAGTGGTTGAAGTTATTGGTGAAATTAATGATCATGATACTGAGATAAATTCAATTTTATATGACTATGGTTTTTCTCCAAAATTTCCAGATAAGGTAGAGAAAGTGGTAAATAAAATTTTAGAAAAAATTTCTAAAGAAGAAATTAATAAGCGGCTTGACATAAGAAATACAACCACCTTTACAATTGATCCTAAGGACGCTAAAGATTTTGATGACGCTCTTTCTGTTAAAAAGCTAAATAACGGAAATTGGGAAGTTGGTGTTCACATTGCAGATGTTTCTCATTATGTTAAAGAAGGGGGTATTATTGATAAAGAGGCGGCCGAAAGAGCTACCTCAGTTTATTTAGTTGACAGAGTAATACCTATGCTGCCTGAAGTGCTTTCAAATAATATTTGCTCTTTGAGGCCTAATGTTGATCGACTAGCATACTCTATTCTTTTTGAAATGGATGAATCGGCTAACGTAATAGATTATATAATTAAAAAAACTGTTATTCATTCAGATGTACGCTTTACCTACAAAACCGCTCAGGATACTATTGATAATAAAAAAGGTAAGTTGGCGAAAGAAATTTTACTACTTGATAGATTATCCAAAATATTAAGAAAGAAAAGACAAAAAAAAGGTTCTATAAACTTTGAAAGTACAGAAGTTAAATTTATTTTAGATGATGATAACAATCCAATTAATGTATACTTTAAAGAGAGTTTATCTTCCAATCATTTAATCGAAGAGTTTATGCTGCTTGCTAATAAAACCGTTGCCAAACACATTAACTCTTCATCAAAAAAAGCTAATACTTTTGTTTACCGAATACATGATAAGCCCGATGGAGAAAGGATTTCAACTTTAAATAATATTGTTAAAAAGCTAGGGTATTCTATTAATAATGAAAATTCTAATAAACTATCTCATTCATTAAATAAGTTACTTGAAAATATAAAGGGTAAGGGAGAGCAGCAAATGATAGAAACCTTAACCATACGCTCAATGGCAAAAGCTATATATACTACTAATAATATAGGTCATTATGGTTTAGCTTTTAAACACTATTCTCACTTTACCTCTCCGATAAGACGTTATCCAGACTTAATTGTTCACAGATTACTAGATAAATATTTGTGTGGTGGAGAATCTGTTAATAAAAATTTAGTTGAGAAGATATGTGAGCATTGTTCAGAAATGGAAAAAGTTTCTTCAAGAGCAGAGCGTGATTCTATAAAATTTATGCAGGTTAAGTTTTTAAAAAATAAAATTGGTTTTATTTATGATGGTGTTATTTCAGGAGTTACAGAGTGGGGACTATATATTGAAATTACCCAAAATAAATGTGAAGGTTTGGTAAAAGTAAGTAGTATTAAGGATGATCATTATATTTTTGATGAAAAAAAATATGCCCTAATTGGATACCGAACAAAGTCCAGTTACCAAATAGGGCAAAAAGTAAAAATTAAAATTCAAAGAGCCGACTTAGAAAAAAAGCAAATGGATTTTATTTTAGTTTAATTAATTTTTAATTAATTTTCTTGTTTCATTCAGTTTTTTTCCTTCAAACTTAATTTGGTATACTCCTTTTGCAAGGCTTGAAATATCTAAATATTCTTTATTTGAAATTCTATTTTCCAATACTAAACATCCCTTAATATCATATATTTTTATAGAAGTATTTTCTTCTGTTAAGTTTGAAATATAAATTTTATTATTAGCTGGATTGGGATAAATATTTACTATATCCGGACCATTTAATTCCGTTCCAATACTAATTGTTGCGCAAGAAGTATTTAATCCTGTGCTAACTGAATTTATAATATTTGTTGATGATGCATTATCAATTCCATTGTTATCATTAATAAACATTCCTACTATATGAATTTGTGATTGATCCCAAGAAGGATCTAAAGTAAATTCAAAACAAATCGTTTCACTATCTCCCGTAATATATGAATTTGAGGTTAATGGTTCTCCCATAAATCCTGGAGCAATACTTCTAGCTACATGGCGATAAATCATTTGCGAAGCAGGTACATTTGATGGCATATTAGCCCAATCTGTTCCATCCACATCTACTAAAGAACCAGAAGCTCCTCCACTGTATGAATTTGATTGATAGTAAGAAGTAGCGGTTCCTGTAACAGAATCTTCAACCAATACACATGCTAATTTATAATTACCATTTATGTTATTTTGAATATCAACAGTTAGAGAAACTTTTAAAGTATTTCCATTTAATTCTGCTCCGTTTGTAATAATTCCATTTGGTTCAATAATAATTCTTTGTAAAAACTCATCTTTAAAGCTTGTTGGGGTTCCTACTCCCATAGGGTCAGTTTCTTGTCCCCTATCTACCATTCCACTTGGGTATCCTCCAATATAAGAAGCTATTCCATTATCATAATCTGGGTCAGTCATAGGATCTCCATTATGTACTGCTATTCCTTGCCAATATCCTTCATAATCTTTATCCATCCAATTTAATGCTACAGCACCTCTTGGACACCAACCACACCATGTACCAGTTGCTTCCTCTCCTATAACTAATTTACCCTCTACTGGAACTATAGCATCTATTTGAATTGACATAATATCATCTGAACTATCATCATCAGGTCCTAAATTATTAACATTATAAACAGTTGCGGTTCCTATATTAAAACCACCTACTAATGTTATTGAATTACTCATATTTACTGTGTAAATATCTTGAGTTGACATATTTAATCCGGTTATATTCTCTGTTATTGTAGTACCATTATATTCAAAATCAACATCAAAAGATGTAATATTAGATATACCTAAATTTCTAACATCAACAGATGGATTTCTATCCTGTCCTTGCAATCCAGTTATTGGGTTAACTAATATAACTTGAGCATTCAAATCTTCTAAATTTGGTTCTATATATGACCAACAAACATCATCTACATAAAATTGGTGACCTATAATAGGATATAAATCTAAGGAAGCAATCTTATTTACATTATTAGTAAAATTTCCTTGACTTTGATTATCTATAAATAATTCCCAATTATTATTAGTTAAATCACAAACTAGTTTTAACTCAAACCAAATATCTTCTGGATATGTAGTAGTTAAATAATTAAAACCATTTCCTGTGTTTTCTAAAATTAAAGAACCTAAATCCATTTTACAATCTAAAGACCATACATTTCCAGGAATATTCTCTGCTTGAAAATTAAAATATGCTCCTGTTCCTGCATTAATATAAAACATTGAAGAAAATTCAAAAACACCTAATTCATATGGTGCTGCAGTTCCAAAAGGTAATACTATATCTTGAGTTCCTTGAGTAGCACCTGAAAATAAATATAAAGAATTTGAACCACTATAACTTAAATTACTATTTATATTAGCATCATCTGCAAAAGGTGCAGTTGTTCCACTCATTAATTCCCCCCAAGTATTCCAATTAGATAAAGTTTGAGCAACTGGATCTCCATTTTGATATGAATCAAAATTTTCACATATACTTGTTTGAGGTGGAGTAGAAGAACAAGGTCCAGATGTCCATGAAGTTACTCCTCCAAAATTTTCAGCTACACAATCATTACTATATTCTACACCATTGCATCCACAAACTGGGTCATATATCATAGTACATATAGCATTAGGATCGATTAAGCTACTATCGACACATGTTGTTTGAGAATTTGAATTGAAAAAAAAGAATATTCCAATTACTAAAGTAAATATTTTTTTCATAGTTTTAAATTTATTAGTGAGTTGTAAAAGTACAATAATTTTATAAAAATTAAAAATTGATTTTAGTTTTAGATTATATTATATATATAGGTTATTTTAAAATAAAAAAGAAAGATAATTTATATATATAAATGTTAACTCAGTTAATAAATTTAGTTGTAATTTTTAGTTTATATTATCTATTAAAACAAACTCACATATTTTTTTAATAATTGTTAATTTTTAAATTATAATAATCAACTACTTAAACATTATATTAACATTTATTAATAGTTGTTAATAAGCTAAACCAACAGCTTTATTTTAATAAATAAAACTATTTTTACAATTAAATAAAGTTAATAAATGAGTTTAAAAGTAAAATATAAAAAACAATAATTTTACTTGACTTTAAAAATTTATAAAAGCTTAGTTTTTATAATTATAAATAAAAGAGAAGTTGTTTTATTTGGTTACTTATTTATTAACATATTTTTAAAATAAATATTAATAAGTAAAATAAACCTACTAGCTTAAATTTTAAAATTACTAACACACTGTTAAAATAATAAATTATGAAAATAGGGGTAGCTTGTGATCATGCAGGGTTTGAATATAAAGAAAAACTAAAAAAACTTTTATCTAGTAAAGGTAATGAAATAAACGATTATGGATGTTATTCTTTAGAAAGTGTGGATTACCCAGATTTTGCACATAAATTGGCAGAAAGCATTGAAAATAAGGATAATGAATTAGGTATACAATTTTGTGGAACGGGTAATGGAATTAATATGTCTGCTAATAAACACCAACGAATTCGGGCTGCACTTTGTTGGAATATTCACATTGCAGAACAAGCTAGATTACATAATAATGCTAATATCCTTACTATGCCTGCTAGACATTTAGAATGGCAAGAAGTAGAAAAAATTGTAGAAATATTTTTAAATACAGATTTTGAAGGAGGAAGACATGAAACTAGAGTAAATAAAATATCTTGTTGTTAATATGAAAAAAATAATAGTTATACTTTTTATAGGAATATCAATTTCTTCTTTTTCTCAAGATAATATAAAATATTCAGAAACAATTATTGTTTCAGATTTAGAAAAACACCTTATAATACTTGCATCTGATTCTTTAGAAGGTAGAGAAACAGGAAAGCCAGGACAAAAAATGGCTGCTGATTATATCATGAATCATTTTAAAAACATAGGTATACCTCCTTATAAAAAAAAATCATACTATCAAAAATTCAAAGTAAAATCAGGAAGACATCTTTGTAAATGTGATGATTGTGATCAGAATTTAGTAAAAAAAATATTTGGAAATAAAAATAAAATAAAAGGGGAAAATGTATTGGGTTATATTGAAGGAACTGACCTAAAAGATGAACTTATTATTGTTACCGCTCACTATGATCATCTAGGAAAACACGACAGCTTAATTTTTAATGGGGCTGATGATGATGCAAGCGGAACGGTTGCAGCAATAGAAATAGCAGAAGCCTTTATGATTGCTAAAAAAGAAGGACAAGGACCAAGAAGATCTCTTTTAGTGATGGCAGTTTCAGGAGAAGAAAAAGGATTATTAGGAAGTAAATATTATACAGATCATCCAATTTATCCTCTAGAAAATACGGTAGCAAACCTAAATATAGATATGATTGGTAGAATAGGTGATTTTAAAGACAATCCTAATTATGTATACCTTATAGGGGCAGACAGGTTAAGCCAAGAACTACACAATATAAGCGAACAAATAAACAAAGAGTATATTGGTTTAGAATTAGACTATACTTTTAATGAAGAGGATGATCCCAACAGATATTATTACCGATCCGATCATTATAATTTTGCTAAAAATAATATTCCAGTAATTTTCTATTTTAATGGTATCCATGAAGACTATCACAAAGTAACCGATACTGTAGAAAAAATTGATTTTGATAAAATTCAAAAAATAACAAGATTGATATTTTTAACTGCATGGGAACTTGCAAATAGAGATGAGAGAATTAAGCTGAATAAAAAAGAAAACTAATTTTTAATTAGTTTAATTTTCTGATTTCTATATTCTAAAAAATAAATCCCTTTTTTTAAAAAAGAAACATCAATTTTAGTGGTTTTTAAGACTTCACTCTTTAATACCTTACCATCAATACTTATAATTTGATAAAGATTGTTTTTAACTAACACCCCTTTTAAAGTAATTGTACTGCTTACTGGATTAGGATAAATAATTAAATCATTTATATAATCAACAATACCACTAGCAATGGAGCAATCTATATTGGTTTCATAGTCAGAGGCAGTAGTTGGTATATCTAACAATAAAGGGCAGTAGCAACTATCATTAACTAGGTATTTTTTTAACCAAGACAAACCCATTCTTCCTACATCACCAAACCCACCTAAAGGAGTGTTTGCGATTGTGTGTCCACCACCAAACACTTCATATTTAAGTTTTTTTGTAGAACTTGGGGTGTAGTTATACTGTATGTCAGCATGAGCTCCTGGTGGAGCCACAACATCAATTTGTCCGCTAAAAATGAGAATTGGAGAATTGTGGTTTAACAAAGTAGGAGAAACAACTGATGGATCGATCCAAGGACAGAAAGCAAGGACAGCTTTTATATTAGGATCTTCAACTGCAACTAATTGAGCGCCTCCACCACCCATTGACCAACCACCAAGGGCAATAAGGTTAGTGTCTAACTTATTAAATAAAGAAGAGTTTGTTCGGTTATTTTCAGCCTTCAAACTAATTAAAGCGTCTTGGAGAGCTATTTTTCTCTCTATTACCTCATCCCAAATACTATTAGTGCCAATAGTCATACAAACAATACCATGAGAAGCTAAAAAAGACCCCCAAGCCTGAACACTTAATTCTGGGTTAGCATAACCCGGAATAATAATAATACTTGGCAATAAACCACTTGTGTTTTCTGGATAATATATTGTCGATCCATAATAATCATTACCATCTCTTACCCCATTACTTTCTAAATAAGAGCTTACAGTATAACCACCATTAACGGTTGCTGATGATATAGTCACATCACTGCAATCTGAATTAGTTTGACAAAAAGAAATAAAAGGAAGTAGTAGTAAAAAATAAATTAGTAAGGCTTTAAATCTTTTCATTTTCCAAAAATACAAAAAATAAAACCCCACTCAAAAAGAGTAGGATTTTTAATTATTTGAAAGCAACCAACAATTGTGTTACAAATCAAACTTGATTCCTTGTGCTAAAGGTAATTCAGCAGTATAATTAATTGTGTTTGTTTGTCTTCTCATGTAAATTTTCCAAGCATCAGAGCCACTTTCTCTTCCTCCACCAGTTTCTTTTTCTCCACCAAAAGCACCACCAATTTCAGCGCCAGAAGTACCAATATTTACATTTGCAATACCACAATCAGAACCCGCAACTGATAAGAATTTTTCAGCTTCACGCAAGTTGGTTGTCATAATAGCAGAAGACAATCCTTGTTTTACACCATTTTGCATTTCAACAGCCTCTTCCAAGTCCGTATATTTCATAATGTACAGGATAGGAGCAAAAGTTTCATCTTGTACAATTTGGAAATGATTTTCAGCTTCAATAATTACTGGTTTTACATAACAACCACTTTCATAACCTTCACCATCTAACACACCACCCTCAACTAACACATTTCCACCCTCTTTTTTTGCTTTTTCAATAGCATTTAAATACATATTTACAGCATCTTTATCAATAAGCGGTCCAACATGATTACTTTCATCTAATGGATTACCAATAGATAACTGAGTGTAAGCTTTCGCTAATTTATTCTTAACCTCTTCATAAACTGATTCATGAATAATCAGTCTTCTTGTAGAAGTGCATCTTTGTCCGCAAGTACCAACAGCACCAAATAATGCACCAATAATTGTAATTTCTAAATCAGCATTTGGAGTTATTATAATTGCATTATTTCCTCCTAATTCTAATAATGATGTTCCGAATCTTTTAGCAACCTCAGCACCCACAATTCTACCCATTCTTGTTGATCCAGTAGCAGAAATTAAAGGTAATCTATCGTCAGAAGTCATCATTTCCCCCACCTTATAGTTTCCATTTATGATACAAGAAATCCCTTCTGGTAAATTATTTTCTTTAGCTACTTCATTCCAGATGTTTTGACAAGCAACTGCACATAAAGGTGCTTTTTCTGACGCCTTCCAAACACAAGTATCTCCTGAAATCCATGCTAATGCTGTATTCCAATTCCAAACAGCAACTGGGAAGTTAAACGCAGAAATAATTCCAACCACACCAAGAGGATGATATTGCTCGTACATTCTATGTCCTGGACGTTCAGAGTGCATAGTTAAACCATGTAGCTGACGAGAAAGACCAACTGCAAAATCACAGATATCAATCATTTCTTGCACTTCACCTAAGCCTTCTTGTAAAGATTTACCCATTTCATAAGAAACAAGCTCTCCCAACTCTTGTTTATAAGCTCTTAATTTTTCCCCATACTGACGAACAATCTCCCCTCTTAGTGGAGCGGGTTTTAGTCTCCAATCTTTGAATGCAGCTGTTGCAGCCTGCATTACTTTTTCATATTCTTCTGGAGTAGTTACAGTAACTTTTCCAATCAAACCTCCATCTACCGGAGAATAAGATTCAACTTCAGCACCACCACCAAAAGAATTAGCTCCTGTTGAAGTACCATTATTAGACGCTTTAATTCCTAAAACACCCAGTGTTTTTTTAATATCAATCATTGTAATTTATTTTTATAAAATGAGAGTGCAAAAGTAGAAAAAAAGATGAGCTATAGTTTGATATACCTTGTTATTCCTTGGCTACACTTTCTTTCTCCTCAACTTCTTTTTCATCCAACAGTTCCTCATCTTCATATTCCCCAATTTGAGCGAGTTTTTTTTTATAGGAAATTAACGAGTATGTCATTACAAGGCAACTTACCAAAATCACAAATAATAGCACTCCTTGAAACTCAGGCCCAATTGACAACTCTTCAGGAATGGCAAAAAACAGGAGTATAGTTATCAACCCTCTTGGAGCTAAAAAAAGTTGAGTAACAATATTTTTTCCGTTAAAAATAAATAGTGTTATAGCCCTAACTAAATAGATTACAAACAAAATAACCAAGCCAATTACAACAACCTTAAAACTTAAAAGGGAGCCCAAATATACCGACCAACCAAAGATGATAAAAAAGAAAGTTCTTACCACAAAAGCAGTTTCGGCAGTTACCACCTTCATATCATCCAAGACACCCTCTACTTTTTCCTCATTCAATAACCTCATTAAACCTCCCCTGAAAAACACCTTGTAGTTGTTTAGTATCATGCCAAAAATAAGAATGATAATTAAAGAAGATAAGTGGAACATTTTACCAACAGCATAAAGCAGAAGCAAGATTGCAATTAGTAAAAACAACTTTACATGACCCTTTATGTTTTGAAACACATATATAAGTATGTAAGAAATAATAATTGAGAAAACCACAGTTAAAGCTAAGTTGCCAAAAACCTCACCATACACATTTTCGTTAGAACCAGACCCCACCATAGTCAATACGCTATAAAAACCAATTATCCCAACAATATCCGAAAAAGTACTTTCATAAATCATGAATTCACGCTTATCTTCATCCAAATCATCAATGCTAGGCAAAATAATTGCAGAGCTTAAAATTGATAAAGGAATGGTGTACAAAAGAGCGAGTAACACTTCAACCTCCATGATATAGTTAAGCGCTAAAGCAGCTAAATAAGCAGTCCCCGCTAAACCGATAAGAGCAACTAAAAATGATTTAATTATGAGTCCCAATTTTTCCTTTAAAAGCTGTAAATCTAAAGCAGCCTCTAACACAATTAAGATTAATCCAACCACACCTAAAACCTCTAAAATAGGAAGTAAATCTGGTTTTGGAAAGCCAGAAAAACGCAAAACATAATTTATTCCAATTCCCAATCCTATTAGCAGTAAAACAGCAGGTATTCCTGATTTTTTAGCATATAAATTAAAGAAATATGAAATAATAATCGTTACCGAAAAAATGATTATTAAATGATATGTAGTTAGCGCCTCAAACAATTTAAAAGAGTCTTAAAATATCATTACCATTTGCAAAAACAAGTAAACTTAACAGCATTATCATTCCAACCACTTGAGCGTATTCCATTACTTTTTCAGGAGCGGGCTTACCCATTATAATCTCGTAAACTAAGAACACAACATGCCCACCATCTAAGGCTGGAATAGGTAATACATTCATAAATGCTAACATTAAAGATAAGAAAGCCGTTAAATTCCAAAACACCTCCCAATTCCATGTTGCTGGAAACATAGAGCCAATCGCCCCAAAACCACCCATTCCCTTATAAGCCCCTGTACTAGGCGATAAAATCAACATAAACTGATCGATATATGAACTTAGTTTTTTTATTGCTTTATTATAGCCCGCAGGAAAAGAAGCGGCAAATCCATATTTATGAGAAGCAAGATTATAAAGCTCTAAATCCTCAAGTTGTTTTAGCGAAAGGTTGGCGGGGGAAAAACCAAGAGTTCCTTCATTAGAAACAGGTGCAGAAATAATTAATTCTTTATTATTTCTATTAACAAGAAGATCAATATTCTTACCCCTGTGTTTCGATAATTCTGATTTAAACTCGTCAAAATATTGAATTAAAAGCCCATTGATTCCTAAAAGTATATCCTTTTTCATTAAACCTGCTTTTTCAGCATTCGAACCTTCAGGAAAACCACTGATAATAGTTGGGATTCTTGGGTAAAATAATTGCTTATTTTCATTATTTAAAAATTTATCAACCACATCAATAGGCATGCTAATATCGGTTTTGAACCCACTTCTTTCAACCGTTATTGTTTTGGAAATAATCACTTTCTCTACAACATCAGAGAAACGCTCTATTTTTTCCCCATCAGCAGCCATAAATTTATCTCCATTTTCAAAACCAAGTTCGGTTGCCATATCACTTACCACCCAAACCCCATCAACTAAATTTTCGTTTGGCAAATACTTGTCTCCGTAAACAAATAAAGTCATAGAATAAATAAAAATACCTAACAATAAATTTACAGTAACCCCGCCCAGCATAATAACTAGCCTTTGCCAAGCTGGTTTTGCTCTAAACTCCCAAGGTTCAGCAGGCCTGCCCATCTGCTCCTTGTCCATGCTTTCATCAATCATTCCTGAAATTTTTACATATCCACCAAGAGGGAGCCAACCAATTCCATATTCAGTATCGCCAATTTTCTTTTTCACCAATGAAAACCAAGGGTCGAAAAACAAGTAGAATTTCTCTACTTTTGTTTTGAATAATTTTGCGGGTATAAAATGTCCTAGCTCGTGTAGTACCACTAGTATTGATAAACTCGTTAAGAGTTGAACTGCTTTAATTAAAAATTCCATCTATAATAGTTCGTTAGCTAATTTTCTTGTCGTTTCATCAGAATCGATATAATCTTCCAAAGTCGGATTGGAAACAAAAGTAATTTTTTCCATACAATCTGCAATTAAATCAGACATATTTAAAAAACCAATTTTATCTTGCAAAAATGCTGCTACTGCAATTTCGTTTGCTGCATTCAAAATACACGGCATATTTCCTCCCTTTTGCAAAGCATCATAAGCTAATTGAAGGTTTTTGAAAGTTTTGACATCTGGTTTTTCAAAAGTTAAATTTGGGTAATCCATAAAATTGAAACGCTTAAAAGTATTTTTCAACCTTTCAGGAAATCCAAGCGCATATTGTATTGGTAGTTTCATGTCGGGAATTCCTAATTGTGCTTTTATTGAACCATCCTCAAATTGAACAGCCGAATGAATAATTGATTGCGGGTGAACCACAACTTCAATTTGCTCTGGTTTTAAATCAAACAACCATTTTGCCTCAATAACTTCTAAACCTTTATTCATTAAGGTTGCGCTATCAATTGTGATTTTTGCACCCATTTCCCAATTAGGATGCTTTAGTGCTTGCTCTTTTTTGATGTTTTGTAGTTTTTCTTTTATCCAACCCCTAAAAGGTCCACCAGAAGCTGTTAAATATATTTTTTCAATAGGATTATAAACCTCACCAACTAAACATTGAAATATTGCAGAATGTTCAGAGTCTACTGGATAAATTTGAACATTATACTCCTTGCATAGTTTCGTGATTAAATCTCCAGCAACAACCAAGGTCTCCTTGTTGGCTAAAGCAATATTCTTCTTAGCTTTTATCGCCCTAATGGTTGGTTTTAATCCGGAATAACCTACTAAGGCAGTAAGCACAATATCAATATTCTCTCCTTCAACAACCTCTTCTAACGATTGAGCGCCAGTAAAAACTTTTATCCCTAAATCAAAAAGAGCAACATCAACCTCTTTGTATTTATCTTCATTAGTAATTACTACAGTATTTGGTTTGAATTTTTTTGCTTGCTCTATTAATAAAGCACTATTGTTATTTGCGGTTAAAACATCCACTTCAAACAAATCCGAATGTTCGTTTATAACCTCTAAGACCTGCGTTCCTATTGAACCAGTTGAACCTAAAATTGCTATTTGTTTTTTCTTTTTTTTCATTAAAATACTATTAATTTATCCGCAATTTTTCTATCATTTGCTAGTCTAGGTACTTTGTTTTGTCCCCCAAGTTTTCCTATTGATTTCATATATTCTCTAAATCCATTTTTAGAAATAGGAGTTATTTTTAAAGGATTCAGAATTCCACCAGTAATTAAATCTTTGTAGTAAGAATTATATTTTTGAAGAGTTTTATCAATTTCAACACCAAACTTATTTAAATCTTCTGGCTCTTTTTCAAATTCAATCAACCACTCATGATAAGGCAAACCTTCTACTGGATTTACTTGAGGAGCAACATGAAATTCATTTACTTCTGATGTTAGTATTTCTATCGTTTCTTTTAATGATTTCTCAACCTCCTCAGCTATAACATGTTCTCCAAAAGCTGAGGTGAAATGCTTTATCCTGCCACTTACAATAATTCTATAAGGATTTATAGAAACAAACTTAATCGTGTCTCCAATATTATAACCCCAAAGCCCAGCATTTGTATTTAAAATAATTGCATAATTAACCCCAACCTCTACATCTTCTAAAGAGATCCTTGTAGGATTTTTATTAAAAAATTCTTCTGATGGTATAAATTCATAAAATATTCCATGATTTACACACAACAACATCCCTTCTTCTGTTTGTGAATCCTGATAAGCAATAAAACCTTCTGAAGCAGGATATAACTCTATACCATCAACTTGTTTTCCAATCAATTTCTCAAATGATTTTCGGTAGGGCTCGTAATTTACGCCACCATAAATAAAAAGGTCAAACTTTGGAAAAATAGATTTTATGAGTTTCCCTGTTTTTTTTTGTAATTTTTCAAAATACATTTGAACCCAAGGAGGAATTCCAGAAATTAAACTCATATTTTCAACAAGGGTTTCATCAACTATTGCATCCACTTTCATCTCCCAGTCTTCAATACAATTAGTTTCAAAAGAAGGTAGACGGTTTTTTGTTAAATAAACAGGTATATGGTGCGCAACAATACCAGAAAGCCTGCCAGTTAAAATATCTCCCGTTTTTGTAAGTTTTGGGCTACCCTGTAGGAATATCATTTTCCCATTTACTATAGATGTATTTTTTGTTTCAGCAACATAACTCAGAATTGCATCACGAGCAGCTGTAATGTGGTTAGGCATACTTTCCTTAGAAATTGGAATGTATTTTTCCCCTGATGTAGTTCCTGATGTTTTGCAAAAATATAGAGGTTTTCCAGGCCAAAGAACGTCTTTTTCTCCGTCAATTATATGGCTTACATACCCTTTTAAGCTTTCATAATCTCTAATTGGGATTTGCATTTTAAAATTAGAATAATTTCTAATTTTCGAAAAATTATGCTCCCTCCCGAATTTTGTTTTTTTTGCCTGCTCAATTAATTTAAACATTAGTTTTTGCTGAACTTTTACAGCATTTTTTTTCCACCTACTGTTTTTGGTAACAATAAATTTAGCAAAAGGCAAACTTAATGACGCTTTAATACCCATATTAAAATGAAATGTAATTTTCAGGATTTACAGGAGTTCCCTTGTGCCAAAGCTCAAAATGTAAATGTGGCCCAGTTGAAAGCTCTCCAGAATTCCCAATTATTGCAATATGATCGCCAGAGTTTACAAAATCACCAACCTCTTTTAATAAAACCGAATTATGCTTATAAATAGAGATGAAATCATTTTTATGTTGCACTCCAATTACATAACCAGTTTCAGAAGTCCAGTGACTAACAATTATTGTCCCCTCTAACACTGAAGAAATTCTTGATTTTTCCTTGGCCACTAAATCGACACCAAAATGCCTCGTTTTCTTGTTAAATTTATCTGTTATTATTCCACCCAATGGAGGGTAGAACATTAAAAACTCATTATTTTTTTCTTTATTAAAAGTAATAGAGCTTTTGTCTTCAGCTTCTACCGTTACTCTTAAAAGAGAATCTTCAATTGATTTTTTAAAAAAAATCTCTTTTTCAGAATTTAAAATTTCTTCTGTATTTTCGGGTGTAATTAACTCATCTCCATTTATAATATTAGTTATGTTTTGCAGATAAACCTCCTTACTGATCAAAGCTCTTTCTAATGAATCGGTTTTAATGTTTAATTCAATTAAACTTTTTTGAACTTCAGTTGTAGATTTTCCTGGAACGTATTCTTTTAAAGGGGTATAAGCAATAAGAAATAATGTACTAGAAAAACAGATAAAAACAAAAACACTAGTAAAAGCAAATATATTTAATCTGTTTAATTTTACAGATAATTTCTCCTCAAAAGAATCATTTGTAATTATTACAAAACGATATTTATGTATTAGTTTTTTCCAGAAACTATTTAAGCCCTCTTTATCTTGCATAAGTTTGCAAATATCATAAAAATATGAGCATATTTGCGTGAATTTTACAAATTGCCATAAAATAAATTTCAACAAAAGCAGTTTACAAGCAGAATGAAGCTAAGAACATATCATATAAAACTAGTAATTTTACTTTCAATTTTGCTTGTAATTTCCTCTTGCTCTACCAAGAAAAAATCTTGGGTTAACAGACAGTATCATAATACAACCGCTAAATTTAACGGATATTTTAATGGAAATGAAAGTGTGAGATTGGGTGTGAAAAAACTGCACGCAAAACATATTGACGATTTTACAGACATTCTTTCTGTTTATCCAACAGGAGATTTAAAAAAATCTAAAAAAACACATTCTTATATGGATAAGGCCATTAAAAAAGGATCAATTGTGATTCAAAGGCATTCCATGAAAATAAAAGGAAAGGAGTATTGCAAATGGATTGATGACAACTATTTTATGGTTGGGAAATCCTATTTTTATAAAGGTGAATTTGATGAAGCAATCAAAACATTTAGTTTTATAAATAATGAATATAAAAAGAATGAGATAATTTATAAATCATCCCTTTGGCTTATTCGTTCATATGTTGAAAAAGGTGATTTTTCTTCTGCTAAATCTGAGCTTGACGAACTCATGAATAATAAAAACTTTCCTGATAAGCTAGAAAAAAAGTTGGCAATTGTGGCTTCTGATTATTACACACAAAGAGGCGATTATTCACAAGCAGTTACTGAGCTAACTAAAGCTACTCAACTAATTAAACGAAAGCGTAAAAAATCAAGGTACTACTACATACTAGCTCAGATTTCTCAACAAGATAAAAACCACACACAAGCTCAAAAATATTACAAACTCGTATTAAAATCAAATCCTGAATATGTGATGACTTTTAATGCAAAAATGAACTTAGCAAGATCATTAGAAAGCGGAAATAAGGACAGTAAAAAGATGAAAGAAAAACTCCTTAAAATGACCAGAGATGATAAAAATAAAGAGTATCTTGATAAAATCTACTTTACTTTAGCAGAAATGGATATGAATAACAAAGACACAATTTCTGCAATTGAAAATTACAAATTATCTGCAGTAAATAGCATACAAAATAACCCTCAAAAAGCAATTTCATTTTTAAAGCTTGGTGTTATTGATTTTGAGAGATCGCTTTACAGGTCATCAAAAATATATTATGATAGCACCTTATTTTATATGGATTCTGATTTTAGAATGTATGAAGACGCTAGTGAAAAGCATAAGATACTTTCCAAGCTTATAACTAATTTAGATATTATTGAATTGCAAGACAGCTTGCAAATGATTGCTATGCTTCCAAAATTTGAGCAGAACCAAATAATAACTCAAATTATAAAGGCTGAAGTTGAAAAAGAACTAGAAGAGGCAGAAAACGAAAGGTTAAGACAGCAAATGTCTTATCAAAGCGGTATAAACGGAGGAAGAGAAGAGCAGTTTGGAAACAATACCTCTGGAGGAAAATGGTATTTTTACAACCCAGCAACATTAAGCTTTGGTATGTCAGAATTTAGAAAAAAATGGGGCAAAAGAAAGTTAGAAGATGATTGGAGAAGAAAAGATAAAAAAATAATTTCAGTTTTAGAGGTAGATTCATCAGCAATTGATTCATCAGTACTAGCAACAAAAAACAAAAAAGATCCAAAATTTTATTTAGACCAACTACCATCTTCAGATGAGGAATTTGAGCTTTCTAACACCCAAATTAAAGAAGCATTATTGCAAGTAGGAACAATTTATAAAGAAGATTTAGAAGAAATTACTAAAAGTACTGAGGTTTTTTCAGTCTTGTACGCTAGGTTTTCTGATGACGAACAGTACGCACCACTTTCTTGCTACAGTATTTATTTAAACTACACAGATATTGATAACAAATTAGAAGCTCAAAACTCAAAACAATTATTACTTAAAAGGTTTCCAAAAAGTATTTATGCTCAAATGCTTACAAATCCTGATTTTAAACTAGAAGCAACAAATAAATTAGCTAAAGAAGAACTGAACTACAGATCAGTTTTTACAAATTATACTTTGGAAGAATATCAACAGGTAATAGATAAAACAACTGTAATTTTACAAAACGAGTATCAATCAAAATATTTGTTTTTAAGAGCCTTATCATTTTTAAATAATGATGAGTATGATAGAGGAACAGAAATATTAAACAAACTTATTTCTCTTGATGCAGATGAAAAAATAACAAAAGAAGCTCAACATATTTTGGACGCCCTTAATGATCCCTCTAAAATGGAAAAAGCTAATGAATTGGCTATTGCTGGCTTTCCTTATTTATACAGAAGCACCTCAACTCAAATGATAATCATTATAATACCAAAAGGATCCGTTGATATAACTTATTTAAAAACCCTTATTTCCGACTATCACTCACAGGACTTTGAAAATGAAGTGTTTGAAATAAGCTCATTACTTTTAGGATTGGATAAACATTTGCTAATGATAAAAACATTTGATAATACTTCTGATGTTATGGCTTATCATGAAATGTTTGTTTTGGAAGAAAGCATCTTAAAAGAGCTTAACAAATCAGAGCACAAGGTGATGGCCATTTCTTTTGATAATTTCCAAGAATTTTATAAAAATAAGGATGAGGATGGTTATCACAACTTCTTTAAAAAGAATTATTTAACTATTGAATAAAGAATAAAAAGAATTTATTAATTTTGCGATATTAAAATCTAGAAATATGTTTACAAACAAAAATGAAGCTATGAAAAATAAAGAAACAACTGCTGCAATAAATATGATTGGCGCAGGCACTGTAATTACAGGTGATATTCAATCAAAAGGCGATATTAGAGTTGATGGCACTTTAAAAGGGTCCGTTAACACTTCTGGCAAGGTTGTTTTAGGAAAAGATGGTGTTATTGAGGGTGATGTTGTTTGTGCTGATGCAGATGTTTCTGGAACAATTAAAGCAAAAATTTCAGTAACACAATTATTGTCTTTAAAATCTACCGCTAAATTAAATGGTGATATTATCACTAACAAACTATCAATTGAGCCAGGGGCTTCATTTACTGGATCTTGTAGTATGGGGGCGGTTATTAAAGACATTAAACATGCCGAAAAACAAGAAAAAAAGGAAAAAACGGCTTAACAAATACCTTGTTTTAACATCCGCTTCTTTTCAGATTGGAATTACAATTTATCTAGGATCTTGTCTAGGAAAATATTTGGACCTTAAATATACTCTAGAAAAAAACTGGTTTACTATAGCGTTTGTTTTATTAGCTCTAATAATTTCCATGTATAGTTTAATACAACAATTAAATAAGCTTAATAATGAATAAACAACTGATAAGTTTTCACTTTTATCTTTTTATTGTCTTAGGGGGATCATATTTTATTCACGATTATATTGTAAGTTTTGATCACTTAATGTTATTATACGCTCTCAATTTATCAGTTGCTTGTTTTGTTTATTGGCTGGTTTTTTTATTAAGAGATAAACAAAAAGAATATTTGGGATTCTATTTTTTAGCAGGCACCCTTATAAAATTCATTGTTTTTTTTAAAATTGTGTTACCAATTTTTAAAGAGAACAATATTGTTTCTAAAGCAGAGTTTCTATCTTTCTTCATCCCGTATTTACTGTCTTTATTTGTAGAAACAAAATCGTTAATTTCACTTTTAAATACACCTAAGAAATAAATTATTTGGAATAGAATAAAATTACTTTAAAAAAAACAGTTAGATTAACATAAATATCTATTTTTGCACCGATTTTTAAAAAGACAATTATAGTCCTGTAAGATGAACATAAAAACAATAATTTTCACCATAGTAATTTCGGTTTTTTCAAGCCTTAATGTTTTAGCTGAACAGCATATGAGTGATGGCGATAAAGACATCAAAACTGAGATAAAAGAAACAATTGCGCATCACTTAATGGATTCTCATGATTTTGTTTTAACACATGACCTTTCATTTCCACTACCTATAATTTTGTATACAGATGGTAATTTAGATATTTTTTCTTCTGCTAATTTTCATCATGGAACAACATCTCATACGGTAAACGGCAGAACCTATTCATTAGACCATGGGCATATTGTTGAGGCAAGCGGATTGCATCCTGTCGATTTTTCTATTACTAAGAATGTAACGTTCATTATGATTGTTTTTTTAATAATGTTAGTCATGTTTACAAGAATGGCAAAATCATACAAAAAGAATGCCTTGCCAAGCGGCATGGGCAGGCTGTTAGAGCCAATAGTCCTGTATATAAGAGACGATATTGCTATTCCTAATATTGGAGAGAAGCACTATAAAAAATATATGAGTTACTTGCTTACGGTATTTTTCTTTATTTGGATTATTAACTTATTTGGATTAACTCCATTGGGAGTAAATGTAACTAACAATATTGCGGTAACCTTTTCTTTGGCATTGATTACTTATGTGTTAACGACAGTTTCTGCTAACAAGAGTTACTGGGGGCATATCTTTTGGATGCCAGGAGTGCCAGTTCCAATGAAATTTATTTTAGCTCCTATCGAGTTATTAGGCACAATTATTAAGCCATTTTCTTTAATGATTCGTTTATATGCGAACATTACTGCTGGACATGTTGTGTTGATGAGTATTTTAGGAATGATATTTATTTTCAAAGGATGGGTTGGAAGTTCTTTGTCATTTGGATTGGCATTTGCATTATCATTATTAGAGCTGTTAGTAGCAGCCTTACAAGCATATATATTTACCATGTTATCTGCACTTTATTTTGGTGCAGCAGTAGAAGATTATCATCATGAATAAAAAATATAAAATATTAACTAGAGTGTTTAATTTAAATTAATTAATTATGGAAATTCCAGCAATTGTAGGTGGAGGTTTAGTTGTAATCGGAGCAGGTATTGGTATTGGTAGAATTGGTGGCTCGGCATTAGAAGCAATGGCGAGACAACCAGAACTTACTGGTAAAATACAAACTGTGATGCTTATTGCAGCCGCACTTATTGAGGGTATTGGTTTTGCGGCTTTATTTGCGCTGTAAAGCAAACCAATTAATCAAAACTACAAGGGTTGCTTGTAGTTTTGATTATATTTTAAAAATTAAACAGAAACAAAACAAAAATGGAGAAATTAATAAACGACTTTTCAGTAGGATTGTTTTTTTGGCAATCTTTACTTTTTATTGCATTAATTCTTTTGCTCAAGAAATTTGCATGGGGACCAATCTTAATGGCTGTTGAGGAAAGAGAAGAAGGAATAAGAAGCGCACTTGATTCTGCTGAAAAAGCAAAATCTGAATTAGAAAACCTAAATGCTGATAATGAAAGAATTTTAGCCGAAGCAAGAATTGAAAGAGATGCTTTATTAAAAGAAGCAAGAGAAATTAAAGACGCAATTGTTAATGATGCAAAAGAATTAGCAAATACTGAAGCTGATAAAATCTTAACTACCGCTAAGGATCAAATCAATAATGAAAAGTTAAAAGCAATTACTGAATTGAAAAACTCTGTTGCTGAGCTTTCAATTGACATAGCAGAAAAAGTATTAAGATCTGAATTAGCTGATAAAGCTAAGCAAGAAGCTTTAGTTTCTAATGCTTTAAAAGAATCAGAACTTAACTAATAAAACAATGAAGCAATCAAGAGTAACTATAAGATACGCAAAAGCTTTATTGCAATTGTCAATTGAGCAAAACTCATTGGACCAATCATATAATGACATGTTAATGATTGATGCAATTTGTGTTGAGAGTAAAGATTTAGCATTATTACTTAAAAGCCCTATCGTTAAAACTCACCATAAATTAAGAATTCTTGATGAGATTTTTGAGGGTAAATTAGGTAAATTAAGCATGATGTTTGTTAATATCATTACAACAAAAAAGAGAGAGTCACTTCTATCAGCAATTGCTAAGAGTTTTATAAGTTTATATAAAGCGCATAATAATATTGAATCGGCATCTGTTACTACTGCCGTTCCTTTAACAGAGAGCTTAAAGCTAGATGTTATTAAGTACATTAAAGAAGGTGGTGATAAAAGTGTAGAATTAACTGAAGTAGTTGACGAAAATATAATTGGAGGAGCAATCATCCGTATGGGAGACAAGCAATTAGATGCAAGTGTGTCTAGCGAACTCTCTGAATTAAGACAAATGTTTAACAAAAACCTGTATTTACAGGACTTCTAAAAAAAACAAAAAAATGGCAGAAGTAAAACCAGCTGAGGTATCAGCAATTTTAAGACAACAATTATCAGGATTTAAATCTGAGACAGAACTACAAGAAGTAGGTACTGTTTTACAAGTTGGAGATGGTATTGCTCGTATTTACGGGCTTTCAAATGTTCAATCTGGTGAATTAGTTGAATTTGACAATGGAATCCAAGCAATCGTTTTAAATCTTGAAGAAGATAATGTTGGGGCGGTATTATTAGGGCCTTCAAAAGGAATTAAAGAAGGAGATACTGTAAAAAGAACTAAGAAAATTGCTTCACTAAAGGTAGGTGAAGGAATGTTAGGTAGGGTTGTTGATGGTATGGGGAATCCTATTGATGGAAAAGGACCTATTACAGGAGAAACTTACGAAATGCCTATTGAAAGAAAAGCTCCAGGAGTAATTTATCGTCAACCTGTTGATGAGCCTTTACAAACAGGATTGAAGGCAGTTGATGCTATGATTCCCGTAGGAAGAGGGCAAAGAGAGTTAATAATTGGAGATAGACAAACTGGAAAAACTGCAGTAGCTGTTGATACTATTATCAATCAAAAAGAATTTTATGAAAAAGGTGAGCCTGTTTTTTGTATCTATGTAGCTATTGGGCAAAAAGCCTCTACTATTGCTGCTTTAGTTGATACTTTAGAAAAAGCCGGAGCATTGCCTTATACTGTTATTGTTTCTGCAAGTGCTGCTGATCCTGCTCCTATGCAAGTTTATGCTCCATTAGCAGGTGCTGCAATTGGTGAATTCTTTAGAGATACTGGTCAACCTGCACTTATTGTTTTTGATGATTTATCAAAACAAGCTGTTGCTTACCGTGAGGTATCTTTACTATTAAGAAGACCTCCAGGGCGTGAGGCTTACCCAGGAGACGTATTTTACTTACATTCCAGGCTGTTGGAGCGTGCTGCAAAAGTAATTAATGATGATACTATTGCTGCTCAAATGAATGATTTACCTGATTCTTTAAAAGGAATTGTAAAGGGTGGCGGTTCGTTAACAGCCTTACCAATTATTGAAACTCAAGCAGGTGATGTATCTGCTTATATTCCGACTAATGTAATATCTATTACTGACGGTCAGATTTTCTTAGAATCTAATCTTTTCTTATCAGGCGTTCGTCCTGCAATTAATGTTGGTATTTCGGTATCAAGAGTTGGGGGTGCTGCACAGATTAAGTCAATGAAAAAGATTTCAGGAACTTTAAAGTTGGATCAAGCACAGTATAGGGAGCTAGAGGCTTTTGCTAAGTTTGGTTCTGATTTAGATGCGGCAACTAATGCTGTTATTGAAAAAGGCAAGCGTAATGTTGAAATTTTAAAGCAAGGACAGTATTCTCCTTTAAGAGTTGAAGAGCAAGCTGCTATTATTTTCTGTGGTACAAATGGTTTATTAATGGATGTTCCTGTTAATAAAATTAAAGAATTTGAAACGGAGTATATTTCTTTCCTACATTCTAAACACCAAGACACTCTTGATGCTTTAGCTTCAGGAAAATTAACTGATGAAATAAAATCAACTTTAGAGTCTGTAGCTGCTGATTTATCATCAAAATACGTAAAATAAAAAATGGCTAACTTAAAAGAAATAAGGTCAAGAATTACATCTGTTGGGTCAACTATGCAGATTACTTCTGCTATGAAAATGGTATCTGCTGCTAAACTTAAAAGAGCTCAAGATGCTATTACTCAAATGAGACCTTACGCCAATAAGTTGACAGAATTACTAGAGAATTTAAGTGCAAGTTTAGATGCTGATGATGGAGGAACTTATTCAAAAGAAAGAGCTATAAAAAATGTCCTTTTAGTTACAATTACATCTAATAGAGGCCTTTGTGGAGGGTTCAATTCGTACATTATTAAAAGCGCAAAAGCTTTAATGAATGATGAGTTTGAAAATGTTAATGTTGAGATTTTATCTATTGGTAAGAAATCATCAGAGCATTTTACTAAAAATGATTTTAATGTTGCCTCTACTCATGATGCTTTGTTTAATGACTTAACATTTGAAAATGTGTCTAATGTTGCAGATGATATTATGCAGCAATTTGTTGATGGAAATTATGATAAAGTAGTACTGGTTTATAACCAGTTTAAAAATGCTGCAACTCAAATTATCATGAATGAAAATTATTTACCAATTAAAACCACCGCTAATCAAGGAGAGCAGATTGGAGATTATATATTCGAACCTGGTAAAAAAGAAATTGTTGAGGAATTGATTCCTAAATCGTTAAAAACTCAATTATTTAAAGCAATTTTAGATTCTCATGCTGCTGAACATGGAGCAAGAATGACTGCCATGCATAAAGCAACTGATAATGCTAGTGAATTAAAAAAAGACCTTACATTAACATATAATAAAGCACGTCAAGCAGCAATTACTGGAGAAATTCTGGAAATTGTAGGAGGAGCTGAGGCTTTAAACGGGTAAATAATAATTTAATATTATTGTTAAAAACCCTCTTCTTAGGAAGAGGGTTTTTTTGTTAAAGGTAGTCGGATTGTTCTATATTTGTAAAAAACAATTACAATGGATTATCAAAATATATTAAGTGAGCATAAGGATGGTATTTGTTACCTTACAATCAATCGCCCAAAACAACTTAATTCTTTAAATGCATCAACTATTTCTGAGCTGAATAAAGCGATTATTACTGCAGATACAGATAAAGAAGTTAGATGTATCATCTTAACTGGAGCGGGTAAAAAAGCTTTTGTGGCTGGCGCTGATATTAAAGAATTTGCTTCTTTCAATACTTCTGAAGGGGAGGCTTTAGCTAGAAAAGGCCAGGAATTATTGTTTGACTTATTAGAAAATATTGGAACACCTTCAATAGCAGCTATTAATGGATTTGCTTTAGGAGGAGGATTAGAACTTGCTATGTCATGCCATATGCGTATTGCATCAACAAATTCTAAAATGGGACTGCCAGAAGTTTCTTTAGGGGTAATTCCAGGTTATGGAGGAACTCAAAGGCTAGCCAGCCTTGTCGGAAAAGGAAAGGCAATGGAAATGATTACTACTGCAGGAATGTTATCTGCTGAAGATGCGAAACAATGGGGTTTGGTAAATCATATTTGTGAGCAGGAAGAGTTGATTTCCTTTACAGAAAAGATTGCTTCAAAAATTAAAAGAAATTCACCTAACGCAATCGCCAAGGCAATAAAGTCAGTTAATGCTGGTTTTATTTATGGAGCTAACGGTTTTGAAGTAGAGAAAATAGAATTTGGAAACTGTTTTGGGACTCCTGAGTTTATTGAAGGAACTACTGCATTTATGGAAAAAAGAAAAGCAAACTTTTAATTGAATCCACTTAAAAAATTAGCAAGTCAGACTGCTGTTTATGGTTTGAGCAGTGTAATAGGAAGGTTTTTAAATTACCTTTTAGTTCCCCTTTATACACGCTATTTTTTACCATCAGAATATGGAGTTGTTACCGAAATGTATGCTTATGTTGCCTTTTTGGTAATTGTACTTACTTATGGTTTTGAGACTGCTTTTTTTAGATTTTCTAAAAAGGAAAATGATGTAAAAGTTGTGTACAGTACCGCTTTAATATCCCTACTAATTTCTTCTACTCTTTTTGTTTTGTTAGTTTTTTTATCTTCTGATTCAATTTCTAATTTAATGGGCTATGGAATCGAAACCAAATACATTGAATGGTTTGCAATTATTGTTGCTTTGGATGCAATTTCCTCCATTTCATTTGCAAGTTTAAGGGAGCAAAATAAAGCATTAAGATTTGCCTCTATTCGCTTGCTTAACATTTTTGTAAATATTGGGTTTAACCTTTATTTTATTGTTTACAAAGAATTTGGAATTGAATATATTTTTATCTCAAATCTTATTTCATCAGCAGTAACTATTCTTTTACTACTTCCTGAGATGCTAAAGTCAGTCTGGGTGTTTGATAAAAAACTTTGGAATAAAATGAGGGTATATGCACTTCCTCTTTTAATTGCCGGATTAGCAGGAATTACAAACGAAACAATTGATAGAATACTATTAAAACATTTACTACCTAACCCTGAAATATCAGCAGCAGAATTGGGATTGTATGGTGCTTTTTATAAGCTTTCAATACTAATGACTTTGTTTATTCAGACTTTCAGATTTGCGGCAGAGCCATTCTTTTTTGCTCAAGCTAATAATACTAATAGCAAAACAGTATATGCTGATGTAATGAAATATTTCACCATCATTATGGCAGTTATATTTTTAGGTGTCACAATTTTTTATGATGTTGTAAAAGGGTTTTTAGGAAGTGAATATCATGATGAAAGAGGCTTTTTAGTCGTGTCAATTTTGTTATTAGCCAATCTGTTTTTAGGAATTTATTATAACCTTTCAATTTGGTATAAGCTTACTGAAAAAACAAAGTATGGGGCTTATCTCTCTCTTTTTGGGGCGATAATAACTCTTATTCTTAACTTTGTTTTAATTCCAAAAATTGGATTTGTTGGCTCTGCATGGGCAACCTTAATTTGTTATTTTAGTATGACTATTGCTTCTTATTATATTGGAAAGAAACATTTCCCTATTCCTTATCAAGTTGAGAGAATTGGCCTTTACCTCTTTAATATGTTAGGAATTTATTTCATTATCTATTTTGTGCCAGAAAACATTTTGTTTAATTCCTTATTATTACTTGGATTTATCATATTTGTATATCTTTTAGAAAAACCAAAAACTATTCAAAAATCATGAAAGTAAAAGTTTTAAATAAATCAAAACACTCCCTTCCTCATTACTCAACAATTGCATCAGCAGGAATGGATCTAAGAGCTAATATTGATGAGTCAATAGCTTTAAAACCACTAGAAAGAACAATTGTTAAAACAGGAATTTTTATGGAATTGCCTGTAGGGTTTGAAGCACAAGTTCGCCCAAGAAGTGGTTTGGCATTTAAAAAAGGAATTACTGTTTTAAATTCTCCTGGAACAGTTGATGCTGATTATAGAGGAGAAGTTGGAGTAATTCTAGTAAATTTATCAGCAGAAGAATTTTTAATTGAGGATGGTGAAAGAATTGCGCAAATGGTAATTGCAAAACATGAACAAGCTGATTGGTTTGAAGTGGAAACTTTAGATGAAACAGAAAGAGGGACTGGAGGGTTTGGAAGCACTGGAGTTAAGTAGATGAAAAATCTTTTTTTCATATTATTTTATTTGATTAGTGCGCCAACCTTTGCGCAATGGAAATCGTATTACCCTCAATCAAATGAAAGCAAAAAGGTAGTAAAAGAACAGAATCAGGAAAAAGATAACCTTCTTTTTAATCAATATTTGTTTAATGCTTTAAAAGCAAAATCATTAGAGAATTTTGAGGAGGCACTAAAGTTTTTTCAAAAATGTATAAAGTTAGATGATAGCCAAGCAGTTCCTTTTTATGAATCAGCAATTATCAATAAAGAGCACGGAAATTTTGATTTAGCAACTGAACAGATTAAAAAGGCAGTTGCAATTGAAAAAGATAACAGATGGTTTGTTATAGCTTATGCTGAGATTTTATTTTCAAACCAAGATTTTAAAAATGCCGCAATAAAATACAAGAAATTAATTGCTTTGGAGCCTGGCAATGAGGAGTTTTATTTTATGCTTTCAGATACCTATATTTACGCAAATGATTTTGAGAAAGCAATTGCTGTATACGATGAGCTAGAAAAACATAAGGGAGTTGATAAATTAATTTCTATGCAAAAACATAAATTGTATAGGAAACTTAACAATATGAAAGGAGCTATTAAGGAGTTGCAATCGATACTTAATGCTTTCCCTGATGATATTGAGGCAATGGAAATTTTATCTGAATTGTATTTACTTAATGATGAAAAAGAGAAGGCTTTTGAACTATTTAAGAAGATTGCAGTTTTAGTACCTGAAAACGGAAGAATCCACCTTACCCTAGCTGATTACTACAGGGAAAATGGAGAAAATGAAACTTCTTATAATGAGCTAAAACTTGCTTTCAAAAGTACAAAGTTAAATATTGATACCAAGGTTAGAATTTTGAGTTCTTATTATCAATTAATAGCACTCAATCCACAGATGAGCTTACAAGCTCATGAACTTTCTGAAATTATGATTTCTGCGCACCCTAATGATATAAAAGCAAGATCTGTTTATGCCGATATATTATATACTGATAATCAGTTTCAAGAAGCAAAAGAGCAATATTTATATATATTAGAAATAGATAAAAGTAAGTCACAGATATGGAGTCAAGTTTTATTTATTCAAGCAGAACAAAATGACTTTGAGGGATTGCTTAAAAGCAGTAAAGAGGCTCTAGAGTATTTTCCAACAGATCCACTTTTTTATTACTTTAATGGTGTTTCTAATAAGAGATTTAAAAATTATGATGAAGCTATTAATTCACTTGAAATGGGAGTTGAGTTTGTAATTGATAATCAAAATTTATTATTAGAATTTTACTCTTCATTAGCTGATGCTTATCATGCAACTAAAGCTCATAAATTGTCAGATGCGTTTTATGAAAAAGTATTAGCTATTGATTCTAATAATATATTGGTCTTAAATAATTACGCATATTATCTTTCTGTTAGAAAAGTAAACCTTGAAAGAGCAAAAGTAATGTCATTTAAGTGCAATGAATTAGAGCAAAATAACGGAACATATCAAGATACATACGCTTGGATTTTGTACGAGATGGGAGATTATTTAGATGCAAAAATATGGATGAAAAAATCGCTTACAAATGGCGGTGATAAAAATGCAGTTGTTGTTGAACATTATGGTGATATTCTTTACAAATTAGGTGAATTTAAGTTGGCAATTGAGCAATGGAAAAGAGCTAAGGAATTAGGTGATGGATCTAAAGAATTAGTTAAAAAAATTACAGAAGGAAAGCTCTATGAATAAGATTTACACTCTTTTAATTACTTCTTTACTGCTTCATTCTTGTGGGTTAAAAAAGGTTGATAAAGATAATTTTTCAGCTCCTCCTCAAAATGATAAAGAGTTAATAGCTAGAGTTAATGCAAAAAATAATTATCCTGAATGGCTGTACTTAAAAGGAAAAATTAATTTAAAAAATAAGGATCAAAATGTAACTCTTAATGTTTCTGTAAAAAACAGAAAAGACAGTATTATTTGGCTTAATATCAGCGCTCCTTTTGGTGTTGAAGTGTTCAGAGCACAACTTACTCCAGACTCTATTTATTTTATCAATCGAACTAATAAAACTTGGTTTATAAAATCATCTTCACGCATAAAGGATTATTTAAAAACTGAAATTTATTTTGATGAAGTTCAGGAAATGATAACTGCAAATACTAGAATTGCAAAGGAAGAATATAGTTTTAGTAAAGATGAGAATTACACTTTAAACTCTCAATACTTTAACTATACTATTTCTACTTTTTATAGAATACTCAATGCTAGTTTAGTAGAAGATGAAAACAAGATAGATTATTCATTTACTGATTTTAATGAAAATAATTTTCCTAAAGAATTCAACTTAAAAATAAAATCAAAAGAAAGTTTTGAAGCAACTTTAAATTACTCTAAAATAGAATTTAATAGCCAGCAAATATTCCCATTTAAAATACCAGAGTCTTATGTTGAAATTAAATAATTTTTTATTATTTTCCTTTGGCTGTTTACTGAGTTTTGCTTCTTTTTCTCAAACTAAAGATGAGCTTAAAAATCAAAAGACAGAGCTTGAAAAAGAAATAAGCTACACTACTGATCTTTTAAGTAAAACAAAAAAGAATAAAACTAAATCCTTAAATTATTTAAAGGTTTTGGAGTCTCAGATTAAAAGTAAAGAACAATTATTAATTACTCTTCATATTGAGATTACGTTAATTAATAAACAGATAAAAAAGACAGAAAGATCAATAATTGATACTGAAGAGTCTATTTTAAAGCAAACGGAGAATTTACAAATCCTAAAAGATGAATATGCAAAAATGATTTATGCTGCTTTTAAACAAAAGGGTAGTAGAAATGATTTAATATTTATTATTTCTTCTGCTGATTTTAATCAAGCGTATAAGCGTATTATTTACTTAAAACAATATACAACGTTCCGTAAAAATCAATCTCAGAAAATTATTGAAAGCCAGGAAGAACTAACTATAAAGAAAGAAAAACTAGCACAACAAAAAGACAGATTAATTGAAGAGTCTGCAACTAAATCTTATTTAGTTTCTTCTAAAAAAGATGAGTTGGAAAGTGTTAGTTCTACCAAAGTTGAAAAAGAGCAGTTAGTAAAAAAATTAATTAAATCAGAAAGATTGTTTAAGAAGAAACTTCAAGATAAACAGAAAAAGTCAAAAGAGCTTGATGATAAATTAAAAAAGATTATTGAAGAGGAAATTAGAAAATCAAGAGAAGAAGCAAAAAAGAAAAATGGTAATGATGGTTTTGGGCTAACTCCTGAAGCATTGGCTCTTTCATCAGAGTTTAATAATAATAAAGGAATGTTACCTTGGCCTCTTGAAAAAGGAATAATTGTTGAGCGATACGGGAAGCAAAAGCACGCTGTTTTTTCGGCAGTCGAAACTTTTAATAATGGAATTGATATTGCAACAGATAAAAATTCAGTTGTTCGTGTAGTTTTTGATGGAAGTGTTTCCAGAATATTTTTTATAAAAGGTGAGGGAAAAGCTATTTTAGTAAATCATGGTGAGTATTTTACAGTATATTCTGGCTTGACAGAAGTAACGGTTAAGGTCGGTGATAAAGTGCTTTCTAAGGAGAAATTAGGTGTTGTTTTAACTCAAGAAGTTGAGAATAAAACAGAATTACATTTCGAAATTTGGAAGGGTTATGATAAAAATGACCCTTCTAAATGGTTATATAATGCCTATTAAATCAAAATACCTAAATTTGCAGAGAATTAAAATTTAAAATTATGGAAACGATATTATTAGCAATTCCTGGAGGAGCATCCTTAGCATTAATTGCTGTTGCAATCTTATTATTATTTGGAGGTAAAAAAATACCTGAGTTAATGAAGGGTTTAGGTCAGGGGATTAGTGAGTTTAAAAAAGGAAAAAAAGAAGTTGAAAATGAGCTAGAGGATAAAGATAAATAAGCATTTGACAACCTACCAATCTTTCAATGAAGTGCAAAATGCTCTAAATAATGATACAACTAATGTTGTAGACATTACTAAAACGTACCTGCAGAATATTGCTGAAAACCAGCATTTAAATGCTTTTAATGAAGTGTATTCTGATGAAGCTTTAGAACAAGCAAGGCTTGTTGATGAAAAGTTAGCTAATTGTAGTGCTGGAAAGTTAGCAGGAATGGTTGTTGGAATTAAAGACAACCTTTGTTATAAAAACCATAAAGTATCTGCATCATCAAAAATTTTAGATGGATTTGAATCATTATTTACAGCAACTTCAGTTCAAAGGTTAATAGATGAAGATGCGGTAATTATTGGTCGTTTAAATTGTGATGAATTTGCAATGGGTTCTGCTAACGAAAACACTATTTATGGCACTGTAAAAAACCCATTAGATAATTCAAAAGTTGCTGGTGGTTCATCTGGCGGTTCAGCTGCAGCTGTTTCAGCTGGACTTTGTTTAGTAGCTTTAGGAAGTGATACGGGAGGATCAATAAGACAACCAGCTGCATTTTGTGGTATTGTCGGGATTAAACCAACTTACTCAAGAGTATCCAGATATGGGTTGATTGCTTACGCATCTTCTTTTGATCAAATAGGACCTCTTACAAATAATGTAAGTGATGCCGCTTTAATACTCGAAGTAATAGCCGGTAAAGATGATTTTGACAGTACAGTTTCTAAAAAGGATGTCGATAATTATTCGGCAGCAAAATTTGATAATAAACCAAAGAAGATAGCTTATATTTCGGAGTGTTTAAATCGAAAAGGGTTAGACTCTGAAGTGAAAGAATTTATTGAAAATAAAATTGCTAAATTAAAAAGTGATGGTCATATTGTTGAGCCAATTTCTTTTCCATATTTAGATTTATTAGTACCAACTTATTACGTATTAACTACCGCTGAAGCTTCTTCAAATTTAGCTCGCTTTGATGGAGTTCATTATGGTTATAGAAGTGAAAACATTACTGATTTAGAAAGCACTTATATCAATAGCAGGACTGAAGGTTTTGGTGAGGAGGTGAAAAGAAGAATTATGCTTGGAACTTTTGTTTTGAGTGCTGGTTATTATGATGCCTATTTTACTAAAGCTCAAAAAATTAGAAGGTTAATTAAGGATAAAACAAATAAGATGTTTGATGAATATGATTTTGTTGTTTCACCAACTACTCCTCACACTCCATTCGAAATTGGAAAGAAACAAACTGATCCTACAGTAATGTATTTGGAAGATATTTTCACAGTTCAAGCTAATTTAGCTGGAAACCCTGCAATATCTTTACCTTTAGGAAAACATTCTAATGGCCTGCCAATTGGTTTGCATTTAATGGCAGATAACTTTAAAGAAGCCGATCTATTTGCATTTTCGAAATACCTCAGCAGCTAAGAAATCAGTATATTTGTGAAATGTTTAAAAGATTAGTTTTAATTTTTCTCTTTATCCCATTTTTAGCATTTCCTCAAAAAGAAATTCCATATCAAGTTGGTGAATATTCAGCTTTTGATGTTTCTTTTGGATCAATACTAGTTGGCCATGCCGAGCTAGAAATAATTGAAGAAAAATTAATTAATAGCACATCTTCTTTTCACATAGTTGGTAAAGGAAAAACAACATATTTTTTTGATTGGTTTTTTAAAGTTAGAGATGTTTATGAAACCTTTTTAGATACTTCAAAACTATTGCCAATAAAATTTATAAGGGATATTAACGAAGGTCCTTACAGCAAAAAACAAAACTATTTTTTTCAACACTCTGATAGTATTGTAACACATAACAATACTACTTATAAAATCCCTTACAATTCTCAAGACATGCTTTCGGCATTGTTTTACGCACGAACTTTTAATAAGGAAGAGATAAAGAAAAAAAACTCCTTTTTTGTTCCCATTTTTATGGATGAGGAGAATTACTTTTTAGAAGTTTCATATTTGAATAATGAAATGATAGAGACAGAATTTGGCAAGGTTGACTGTATGGTATTCAAGCCAAAAATGCAAGAAGGAAGAGTTTTTGAAGATGGAGAAGAAATGAAAATTTGGATTTCGAATGATAAAAATCATTTATTGATGAAGGTAGAAACTAAAATTTGGGCTGGGACGATAAAAGCTGTTTTAGTTGACTATAAAGAATTGAAGTTTCCATTGTCTATAATTCATTAAAAGATATTAAAAACTTATCTTAGAAAAAATTAAATTAGCAAAATGAAAAAGTGGACTGGAATTTTATTAATGGGCGTTGCTTTGTTTTTTATATTATCAACTCTTGACATTACACATAAAGAAGAAATAACGGATAGTGTAGTGACAGAAATTGTTGAACCCCAGTATGAATACGGAATTTTACTAGATTCTTTTATTGTTATAAACAGAATTGTAAAGCAAGGCCAAACTCTTGGAGAGATACTTTACGAAAACCATATTACCCACCCTGAGATTGCAGCAATTGTACGTAAATCAAAAGATATTTTTGACGTTAGAAGAGTTAATACTGGAAAAGAATACACTGTTATTTGTGTTGATGACACTACTGAAAAAGCAGTTTATTTTATTTATCAGGAAAATCCTATAGATTATGTTGTTATGGATTTAACTAAAGGGATAGATGTCTATAGAGGAAAGAAAAAAGTTACTACAAAATTAAAAGTATCTTCTGGTGAAATAAGCTCATCTCTTTCTGAGACTGTTGACGCATTAGGGGTAAGCCCAAGGGTCTCCATTAAGCTTTCTGAAATTTACGCTTGGACAATAGACTTCTTTAAAATTCAAAAAGGGGATGCGTTCAAAGTATATTATGAGAATAAATATATTGATGATGAATATATAGGTATTGGAAGAATATTAGCTTCTGAGTTTACACATAAAAATCATAAGTTTTATGCGTTCTATCATCAGGAAAACGAAAATTTTGGCGAACATTTTGATGAAAAAGGAAGAACGCTTAGAAAAGCGTTTTTGAAAGCTCCATTAGATTTCTACAGAATAAGTTCTAGATACAGCACAAACAGAAAGCATCCGGTTACAGGAAGATGGAAGGGACATTTTGGTACAGATTATGCTGCACCAAAAGGAACTCCTATTATGACTACAGCTAACGGAACTATTATTGCGGCATCCTATACAAAAAACAATGGTAACTTTGTAAAGGTAAGGCACAATGCAACTTATACAACTCAGTACCTTCATATGTCTAAAATAAAACCAGGTATTAGAAAAGGAGTATATGTAAAGCAAGGAGATGAAATTGGTTATGTTGGAAGTACCGGACTAGCAACTGGACCTCATGTTTGTTATAGGTTTTGGAAAAACGGCAAACAAGTTGATCCTTATCAACAAGATCTTCCTCCAGGAGATCCAATTAAAAAAGAAAATGAAGCAGACTATATGATACTAAAAGATAGTTTGATGCAAATACTTTTAAGTAAATACGAATAAATAATGAAATATATAAGCAAAATATTAAGGCAGTACATTGTGTTACTGCTTTGTTTTTTTGCGATTATATCTTCTGCTCAAAATCCATTTATTCAAAATAAAGGGCAGTTTCCAAAACAAGTAAAAGCAAAAGTAAATTTACCTTCAGGTGCGTTATTTATTGAAGGTGGAAAACTTACTTATTCCTTTTATTCAGGTGAACAGCTAGCTCAAATTCATGATTTAGAACGAGAAGAAAAATCTGTTGATGCTCATGCTTATTCTGTTGAGTTTCTTGGTAAATCAAAGCCAATTTTGGTAGAACTTAATGAGGAAAGTAAATATTTTGAAAATTATTTTTTAGGTGATAAATTAACTTGGGCAACAAATGTTAAATCTTTTAAATCATTGTTTCAGAGAAATGTATATAATGGCATAAATCTGAATTTCTATGTTAAAAACGATCAATTGAAATATGATATTGTTGTTGAAAAAAATGCGAATCCAGAAAAGATAAAACTACTATATAAGGGAGTGGATAAAATTAGGCTTGTAAAAGGAAACGTTTACATAATATCATCAGTAAATACAATTATTGAATACAGCCCTTATGCTTATCAAATTATAAATAATCAGGAGGTTGAGGTAGTTTGTAATTATAAGCTTAAAAAAGATGTATTATCATTTGAATTTCCATTTGGATTTAATAAAAATTATGAGTTAATTATTGA